>Ga0265594_1000203_pt1 | contig 47793 bp, 46 predicted proteins | sample saktaG_11_FD_190147 | JGI IMG/M metagenome (GOLD analysis project Ga0265594, IMG submission 190147) | Saline water microbial communities from Sakinaw Lake, British Columbia, Canada - sak_2011_5_24_80m | ecosystem: Environmental > Aquatic > Non-marine Saline and Alkaline > Saline ...
GTTATCCCCGACCAGCTTATCGACCGTACCCGGAACCGGGTAAACACGTTCTTTGGCGATGGTATCGTGGCTCATATTTCCTTTGCTGAGCCTTTCTGCCCACTGTTAAGCCAGGTATTGTATCAGGCAGCCAAAGAGGTGGGTGCTAATGTCTATCCCCGGGGTACTTGTGTCGCTATGGAAGGTCCTGCTTTCTCTACCCGGGCGGAATCGCGGCTCTACCGTTCCTGGGGGGCTGATGTTATCGGCATGACTACTCTCCCCGAGGCTAAACTGGCACGAGAAGCCGAAATCTGCTACGCTAGTATATGCTGTGTCACCGATTATGATAGCTGGTGGGAGCCGGGAGAGCCGGTCACAGTAGATGTTATCCTGGATATCCTGCATCAGAATGTTGCTACTGCCAGGGAGATTATCAAGCTGGCAGTCAGCCGCTTACCGGATAATCGTCAGTGTGGTTGTACTACGGCGTTAAAGACGGCTATTGTTACTACCCCGGAATTAATACCAGCTGAACAGAAGAAAAAGCTTGATTTGTTAATCGGTAAATATATGAGAAAGGGTTAACTATATGGGCTCTACAGAATTCGGCTGCTTGCCGACACTTATTGGCAGCATGCCTCATACTGACCCGGCAGAAGCGTGTTCACTGATTACCCGTTACCTGAAAGATATTCCGGCCTGGCCCCAGTTGCCCCGCCGCTCTTTCCAGGAAAACATGTATGCTCAGTTCAGCCAGGGCTTTCCATGTGCAGTGCTTAATGAGGACAGCATCTATATAGACCGTTCGCAAGATGCGGATAAACCACTGGAAGAACTATACACTGCCTACCTGGAAAACGATATTGATAAATATCCCGTTAGCCCGGAATACGCTGCCGGACTCTATAGTTTTCTAGATATGAAGCACCTGCCAATCAAGGCAGTGAAAGGGCAGATAACGGGGCCGCTTACCTGGGGGCTCACTGTCACCGATGATAGCAAGCGGGCGATACTCTATGATGACATCCTGGGCGATGCCGTACCCAGATTCCTCAGGCTTAAGGCAGCCTGGCAGGAAAAAAAATTGAAAGAGGTCTGCCCCAATACCATCGTCTTCGTTGACGAGCCCTATATGTCAGCTTATGGGTCCATCGGTTTCATGCTGTCCAAGGAGAAAATTATCAGTTGCCTGGAAGAGGTCTTTCAGGGGATTAGCGGTCTCAAGGGGAGTCATTGTTGCGGCAATACTGATTGGTCAATACTGCTGAGTACCAGCGTTGATATCATTAGCTGTGACACTTATAACTATGCGCAGTCGCTAAGCCTGTACCCTGTTGATGTGAAGAGATTCCTTGACAGGGAGGGGGCTATTGCCTGGGGGATTGTTCCCAATGATGAAGCATCGCTGGCTAAGGAAACGGTGGCCAGTCTCAAAGACCGACTGGAAGAAGCTATGGCACCCTTTACCAGAAATGGCGTCCGTTTTCAGCAGTTGATAGAGCATGGGCTGCTTACTCCCAGTTGTGGACTGGCATCGCTGAGCACAGAAGCAGTAACACGTGTCCTGGAGTTGCTCACTGAGCTTTCCGTAGAGATAAGGAAAACTTATTTGTAGGAGAAGGTTTTAATGGAATGCCAGATTGAGGTCAATAAATCTAAATGCCCTTGTACCTATGAACCTTGCTCTAGAAAGGGTAAGTGCTGCGATTGCATTGCCTACCATTTGAAGTATGACGAGCTTCCTGCCTGCGTGTTTCCTGCAGAGGTAGAGAAGACCTATGACCGTTCTTTTACCAGATTCATTGAGGTTTTTAAAGACAAGACTAGATAGAAAGGGGAGAAACCTAATTTAGGTTTTATTATTAGCGATGAATAAAACAAGAAGAGTAGCTGTTAATAAACGTCTCCGCAATAAAAAGAGGCTTAAGGCAAAAGAAAAGGCTGCGGCAAAATCATAAAGTAGGCTCAGTCTATGACACAGGTTTGTTTGCTTACCGGCCGGCCGGGCACAGGAAAAACCAGTCTTATCCGTCAGGTGCTGGCTGGGAGTAAGGTTAAAGCCGGCGGGTTCTACACCGAGGAGATACGCAGCGAGGGTATAAGGCAAGGCTTCAGGCTGGTTACTCTTGATGGTCAGACTGCTATACTGGCACACGTTGATATTCGTAGTCCACATCGGGTTAGCAAGTATGGTGTAGATATTGCTAGCCTGGAGTGGGTGGGTGTTTCTGCTCTTCTTCGGGCAACAAAAGAGAGTAGCTTGATAGTTGTTGACGAAATAGGCAAGATGGAGCTCTTCTCCGACAATTTCTGCAAAACTGTTTTCCAAATAATAAACGGCAGCAAGCGAGTTTTGGGGACTATTATGCTCAACTCTAACCCGTGGGCCGATGAAATTAAACGCCACCCCCGGGTAAGTCTGATAACAGTAACCCGGGACAATCACCAGCAGGTGCTGGGGGAATTATATCATTGGCTAGAAACTACTGAGGAGGCTAAGAATTGATGCCACAGTTGCCAGAATTGGTTAAAGCACTTTTAAAATCAAAAGCATACACGGAGGCTCCTGAGCATATTGAACTAACACAGACTCAGATGTCTTTTGTTTTCCTCACCGATGAGTATGTTTATAAGGTTAAGAAGCCGGTGAATCTGGGTTATCTGGATTATTCTACCCTGGAAAGACGGCAGTTTTATTGCCAGCGGGAGGTTGAGCTTAACCGACGCCTTTGCCCTGAGGCTTATCTAGGCGTAGTACCTGTAAGCAAAAAGGGGGATGGTATTTATTTAGGGGATTCGGGAGAAATTATAGAGTACGCCGTAAAAATGCGGCGGCTCCCTCAGGAAGCCATGATGAGCGTCATGCTGGCGAGTGATCAGATTTCGCCGGAGATGTTAGTCAATGTGGCACAAAAGCTGGCAGCGTTTCATGGCAAGGCGGAGACCAATGCTGCTATCAGCGCTTTTGGGGAACTTGAGACCATTATCCAAAACACCGATGAAAATTTTACCCAGACTGAGAAATACATCGGTAACACTGTCTCACAGGAACAGCATCAGCATATCAAGGCTTACACTAATGATTTTATACAGCAGAACGCTTCCTTATTTGATAGGCGGGTAAAGGATGGCAAGATACGGGATTGTCATGGGGATCTGCATGCTGATCATATCTGTTTTACCGATAGTATCTGCATTTATGACTGCATTGAATTTAATGATCGGTTTCGGTATGCCGATGTTGCTTCCGAAGTTGCCTTTCTGGCTATGGATTTAGACCATTACGGACGGGCAGACCTTTCTAATCATTTTATAGCTGCTTATGTCGCTCAGAGCAGGGATAGTGAATTTAAAGACCTCCTTAATTTCTATAAGTGCTATCGGGCTTATGTGCGGGGGAAGGTGGGCAGTTTTCAGCTTGATGACCCCCATATTTCCCAGGAGGAAAAGATTAAGGTTTTAGCTAACGCTAGAAGCTATTTTAAACTTGCCGAATCATATATATGATAATGAAACAGTATGTTAAGTAACTAAGTTGTTAAAGAAGGAGACAATAAGTTGAAAGAACCTTTTGTGAAATTTATAGAAACTGAGCTGGGTGCTGGCTTTTTACTTATTGCTTGTGGTTTGCCGGGTACCTGGAAAACAGAGACTACTGAAGAAGTTGCCCGTATTAAGGGCTATCCGCTGCTGCGGACTGACCTGATTAGACTGGAGGTACTGAAAAACGAGGATGTTTTTGATGAAAAGGTAGCGGCGAGCATGGATAAACGGACGATGGTCTATGACGAGATGTTCCGGCAGGCGGACGAGATTTTAAACCAGAGTGATGGCGTAATACTAGATGCCACCTTTGTTACACAGTCATTGAGAAGGCGTGCTGCCGAAATAGCCGCTAAACATCATAAGACTTTTGTTATCTTACAAACTGACTGCTCGCAAGAAGTATCAATCAGCAGGATACTGGAGCGGACAAAAGAGGATTATGTATCCAACGCACTCACTGAACAGGCGTATCTCAACAATAAAAAGAAGTTTGAAAAAGTAGATTTTGATGATTTAAAGAGCCTTTACCCTGAACTTAGTGTCACTCATCTGGTAGTGGATACCGGCCATGACTTGCCGGAAGAGTGGTATATCACCGGTGTAGAAAAGAAATAGGGATGAAAATAGATTTACACATTCATACCAGGACTTGTTCCGATGGCAATCTCTCTATTGATGAGGTCTTTCAGGAAGCCAGGGAACGTGGCATTGATTTAATGTCGACAACCGACCACGATTCTATAGACTGTCAGGAAAGGGCAATCGCGCTGGCTAAGGAGTATGGCATAGCCTACATTACCGGCGTAGAACTGAATGTGACCCTTCAATATCCAGGCAGTAAGCCTGTTTCGTTAGATTTTTTGGGATATGACTACGATATTAATAATGAAGCGTTGAAAAGTAAACTCCAGTTGATTAGAGCACACAGGGAAAGAAGAGCCCGTCAAATTCTGGAAAAACTGAATACAGAGTTTACTAAAGAGAATATTACCAGATTAACCGAGAGCGACATGGAACATATACAGGATAGCGTTGATGGTACCTTTGGAAGACCACATATCGCCAATTATCTTATAGAAAAGGATATCGTCGGGAGTAAGCAAGAAGCCTTTGATAAATATCTGGTCAAGTGCAATGTGCCCAAGTATCCACTCTCACTGGCGGAAGCCTCACAGTTAATCAGGCATGCCGGCGGTGTGCTGGTACATGCTCACCCTAATGACCCTAACGGAACATCATTAGTCAGTATGACGCATGACTTGGATAAGCAGACAAGAATTATCGAAGAATATATGTTACAATACATCGATGGTGTGGAGTGCTGGCATTCAAGACATGATGCCAAAACCACGGCACACTATATTGAGTTTGCCAAGAAGCATAATCTGCTTATGACGGGGGGCAGTGATTGCCATCAAAAACCGATACTTATGGGTACCTTGAATATACCTGATTATGTAGCTGGGCAGTTCAAATAACGGCTATAAATTAGGCTGGAATAGCGGTGTCGGTATAAATCAGCAAAAAATTAATAACAAGGAGCGGCTATGACATTAGCGAACAACTATGATATTAAAGACTTTTCTTTAGCTTCTGCTGGCAGGTTGCGCATCGAGTGGGCAGCTCGCGAAATGCCGGTAATACGTTTGATAACGGAAAGATTCGCTAAAGAAAAACCGCTGAAGGGAATTCGGATTTCGGGGTGCCTTCATATTACGACTGAAACAGCTAATTTAGCTTTAGCCCTGAAAGAAGGTGGAGCTGATGTTGTTATGTGTGCGTCTAATCCGTTGAGCACCCAGGACGATGTTGCTGCTGCTCTGGTGGATTATGACATTCCTACCAATGCTATCAAGGGCGAAGATGAGGCAATATACTATAAGCATATTAACACGGCCTTAGCCCATAAACCTCAGCTTACCGTAGATGATGGGGCTGATTTGGTTGCTACCTTACATAGTAAGAGGAGCGATTTGATTGAGAATGTTATCGGTGGTACTGAAGAGACTACTACCGGCGTTATCAGGCTGCGGAGCTTGGAGAAGGCAGGCAAGCTACAGTATCCCATAATCGCAGTGAATGATGCTCAGACCAAGTACCTGTTTGATAATCGCTACGGTACCGGGCAGAGTACCATTGATGGTATCACCCGGGCGACTAATATTTTGTGGGCAGGGAAAAAGGTGGTTGTTTGTGGTTATGGCTGGTGTGGTCGTGGTGTGGCTATGCGTGCTAAGGGGTTAGGTTCGCAGGTTATTGTTGTTGAAGTAGAGCCACTCCGCGCTCTGGAAGCTGTTATGGATGGCTATCAGGTTATGCCATTGATAGAAGCCGCAAAAGTAGGTGATATCTTCATCACCATTACCGGGGATAAAAGTGTCATTGATAAAGCCCATTTTGAGGTGATGAAAGATGGGGCTATTGTGGCTAATAGCGGACATTTTAATGTTGAAATCAATATTCCGGCTCTGGAAAAGATGGCTTGTAGCAAGCGGCAGATACGGCCCTTTGTTGATGAATATATGCTGGCTGATGGGCGCCACGTTTACCTGCTGGGAGAGGGGAGGCTGATTAACCTGGCAGCGGCTGAAGGGCATCCGGCTAGTGTGATGGATATGAGCTTTGCTAATCAGGCCTTGTCTCTGGAGTATTTAGCGGGACACAGGCTTGAACCTAAGGTTTACTCAGTTCCGGAAGAGATTGATAAAGAGATAGCTCGGCTGAAACTTAAGGCTATCGGTGTTAGCATTGATAGCTTAACCCCGGAACAACAGGCATATCTGAACAGCTGGGAAGAAGGGACATAGAAGAATGGAGGGAAAGATGACCAATAGTTTTGCTAGTTTACCTGTTTACCTGCGTACTTCGGAATCGGTTACTGAGGGACACCCCGATAAGCTGTGTGACCAGATATCCGATGCTGTCCTGGATACCATTCTGGAGAAAGACCCCTATGCCAGGGTAGCTTGCGAGGTAGCAACAACTACCGGGCTGGTAATTGTTCTTGGAGAGATTACTACTAATTGTTATGTTGAAGTGCCGAAGGTGGTGCGGGAGGTAGTGCGTGACATTGGCTATACCAACCCGGAATATGGCTTTGACTGCCAGTCCTGTGGGGTGATGGTTTCCATTAATGAACAATCTACTGACATTGCTTTAGGCGTAGACAAATCATTAGAGGCTAAGACAAGTTCAGCTGATGGACTTGATGAAGTTGGGGCTGGTGACCAGGGAATGATGGTCGGTTTTGCCTGTAACGAAACACCGGAACTTATGCCGCTACCTATCTCACTATCTCATAAGCTGTGTCGGCGCCTGGCTCAGGTGAGGAAGGACAATATCTTAACTTATCTTCGCCCTGATGGGAAATCACAGGTAACCGTAGAGTATCATAACGGTACTCCCCGGCGAGTAAATAGTGTGGTCATGGGAGCCCAGCATAATCCGGATGTTGACCAGAGCCAGATTCAGAAGGACGTTATTGAAAAGGTAATTAAAGAGATTGTCCCCACCTCGTTAATAGATGATAAGACCAAGTTCTACGTTAACGGTACCGGCAGATTTGTTGTTGGCGGCCCGGTATCCGATACCGGTTTTACTGGTCGTAAGATACTGGTGGATACTTATGGTGGTGCGGCACGGCATGGTGGGGGTGCTTTCTCAGGTAAAGACCCTACTAAGGTTGACCGCTCCGCTGCCTATATGGCTCGCTACGTTGCTAAAAATATTGTGGCTGCCGGACTGGCCGACCGCATTGAAATCCAGGTTTCTTATGTTATCGGCGTTTCTCATCCCCTTTCTGTCTCAATCGAAACTTTTGGTACGGCCAAGGTTGATCAAGAAGTCATTATCAAGCTGATTAACAAGCATTTTGACCTTCGGCCGGCGGCTATTATTAAGACCCTTGACCTGCGCCGTCCTATCTACCGGCAGACAGCTGCCTACGGGCATTTCGGCCGTGACGACCTTGATCTCCCCTGGGAAAAGACGGACAAGGCTGAAATCCTCCGCAAAGAGGCACTGGGTAAGTAGTGAAGTTTGAAGAGGCTTTGCCTCTTCAAGAAACCATTTCCCCCTCTCCTTCAAAGAAGAGGGGGACGAGAGGCAAAACTTTTGTGTATGCTTTTCCTCTTGGTTAGTGCTTCTGCTGCTCGCCTAAGCCTAAGAAGCAGCAGGGCTTCCTGCCCTGTTCCCTAGTGTCCAGAATGGCAGAAATGCTCCAGGTTTAATAGCTTAGCTGCTCCGGATATGGTGATTCCGTAAAAGATTACCGGTTTAGATATTCTGATCGGGTCAATAGTGTCATTGACAATCGTCGTGCCGGTTACCACAGCGATATCAGCCCAATCAAAATGCTCTGTTGTTTTCTCTGGGCTCTGGATTGTGACCCCGAATTTTTCCTTACCAATATTAGCCGTATCCATATCGCTTACCCTTAGCTCAAAATTCTTGGATAATGCCTCAACCATTCTTGGCTGGAGACCAACCATAGCTATTTTAGGCTGACCGTACTTTGCTGCTATATATTTTACCAGCTCATGGCTACACTCTCTCGGCTCATTATTCTTACAGTGTATTGTCTTGGTTGTTAAGCCTAGATGTCTCATTACTGCATTGAGGCTGGAAACGAAGATGGCTCTCCTGAAATTATTCGCCAGATCCATTTCTATAATATCAGATAGTCTACTACTAAAGTCACCATACATATCGGTGAATGCTTGCCCCAGAGAACCTCTAAAATTAGCCTGCATCAGGCGTTCTCTACCAGTTATCAAGGGATAGTCTCTATCTTCCGGGTTGCCAATAGCCTCCTCGGGGGAGAGAGGTACAGCTTTAACCACTACTTCGTCTGATTCAAGAGCGTTGCTTTTTATAATTTTGATAAACTCTTCTTTCAGGGCATCATAAGTCTTTCTTTTCATAGACTCTTATTCTCCTCAGCTTTAATATTAGGTGGACTTCTTTACCTATCGTTAAATCCATATCTTCAAATGCGCGATGTGATATCTCAGTTATCAGGTCGTTTTCTCTTGCCTTGACCTTTAATCTGACTACTTCATTAGTAGAATCAATACCGGTGATGATTCCTTGGAACCGATTCACACTCGGTCCGAGCGGTCTGTTCTCAGAAATATAAATATCTCTGGGGAAAAGAGCAATTTTTTGCACAGGATGTCCATCGTGGGGAACAATTATCGGCAGCCCACCACAAGTAACCTCCATGACTCCCTGTCCTACATTGTGGCAGCAATCACAGCTTAGAATGTTAGGAGCACCGACAAAATCAGAGACCCTATCATTTTTGGGATAGAAGAATACCTCCTTGGGGCTACTCACCTGTTCTATGCGACCGCTATTGATTATCGCGATGCGATCAGCCATTTCTTCAGCTTCTGTCAGGTCATGGGTTACATAGATAGCAGTAACTTTAAGCTCCCTCTGAAGCTGCCTTAACTCGGTCCTCAAATATTTGGAGGTTTGCACATCCAGACTGCTTAGTGGTTCATCAAGAAGTAAAACCCTGGGTAATAGTGCGAGGGCTCTGGCTAGAGCTACCCGTTGTTTTTCACCACCACTCAGGTGTTTAGGATAGCGAGATGAGAGATGGGCTATCTTCATCATGTGCAGCAGTTTGCTGACCCTGGTTTCTACCTGCCTTTGGGTGTGTCTGTGGGCTTTTAAGCCGTAGGCTATGTTAGCGGTAACATCAAGGTGGGGAAACAGGTTCAGATTTTGAAACAGGTAACCGATGCCTCTTTTACTGGCGGGAACTTTATCTATTGGTGAGCCGTCAAAAAATATTGAACCACTATAGTCAACGAAGCCGGCAATAGCATTGAGCAGGGTGCTTTTTCCAGCTCCATTCGGTCCCAGTAAGACCAGCAGTTCCCTATCAAATATCTCCAGGTTTACATCCCGGCAGATATATTTACATACATTCTCAAGCTTAATAGATGGCATACTACCTCCACTGGTTGGTTAGCCTTTTTTCCAGATAGGCGAAGAACTTTTCAAACATGAGGCACATCACGGCTAGCACAATCAAACAGACTATGATAATATCGATGCGCATCAGGCTTTCGGCTTTCATGAGTAAAGCGCCGATGCCAGTCGGGATAGCTACCATCTCGGCTGCTATGATTACTCGCCATGCCATTCCTGCTTCCAACCTCAATCCAGTGAAAATATTCGGGAGTGCCAGGGGCATAACCACCGTTGCCAAAATCCTCATATTCGATGCCCCCATTGTTCTTGCTGCTTGGACATAGTTGGCGTCTACGCTTTTAATTCCGGTGACTGTATTATAAAGAACGGGAAAGAATGAGCAGATAAAGATGATGGTAATTGGCAATAACTCATTTATTCCTATCCATAGCATTAACAGTGGTAGCCAGCCAAGGGCCGGAATGGGGTAAAGCAGGCTGATTATAGGATTTAATGCTTTGTTGATAACCTCTCTCCACCCCATTACGGTTCCTACGAGTAAACCAGCAATTGAACCAGTAACAAAACCGATGAGAACCCGGGTCAGGCTGCTCAGAAAGTTCTCACCCAGCACCCCGGAGGCTGTCAGGTGATAGAATTCCACTACTACAGTGGAGAATGGGGGAAAGAGGAAATTCCCTGGGATGAGGTTAAAACGAGTGACTATTTCCCATAAAGCCAAGAATATGGCTACAGGTAATATTCCCCATCCCAGTTTAAGCTGCTTAAGTCTTTCCATGATTAAAGAAATCTTAAATCCAGAATATCCTCAGCGTTGAAGCTGCTCTTGATATAACCTAGGCTAGCTATATAGTCTATCATCTCTTGAACTATCTCAGGGTCAATATCAGTGGTATATTCTAATCTATTCATAGATTTTAGCAATACTTCCGGGCTGATTTCCATCTGGGCGGCTACTTCAGCTACCTCGGTCGGGAAAATTTTATCTCCGACAGCCTGTAATTGTCTGGACATGACTTCGGCTGCTTCTTCAGGATACTGGTTACTCCAATCTGTCGCCTTTTGGGATACCTTTACTAATTTATTCGCTATTTCCGGGTAGTTATCTATCAGGTCTTCTTTAACTATCAGAACGCTACCTTGTAGCTCGGGCCAGATATCCTGACTGGTGAACAGCATGTTAAAGCCAAATTCCTCAGCCATGGTTGCCCACTGCTCAGGGAGAAAAGCGGCGTCGAGCTGCCCCATCTTAATGGCTAAAGCCTGTTTAGGGGGGTTCATCCGCTGAATATTGCCTAAAACCTTAGCTGCATCAAGTTTATAAGTATCGATAGACTTATGGAGAAACACATCCACAGTACCACCCTCTCTGACGCAACCAATACGAATTTCAGGATTTTCTAAGTCCTGAACGGTTTGTATTTTGTCGGGGTTAGCAACCAATCCATAGCCATATTTATGAGTCCCGGCTATTATCTTTATCGGTATCCCGGCATTGGCATAGGCATTTATGGCCGGTACCAGGCAGATATAGGCAACCTCGATGTCACCCCGGCCTAAGGCTGAAGCTAAAGCCATGCCGGTTACATAGCTTTCATAGGTAGTCAGTTTTAATCCTTCCTCCTCAAACCATCCCTTATCCTGACTTATATAGGCACAGGCAGCATGATCCATAAATTCAACTGCCATGCCTATGGGTGCTTCCTCCTGCTTGGCACATCCGATCGTAGCAACGAGAATAAGTAGTCCTACTGCAAGACAAGCGAGTAATCTTTTCACTGTTTTCTCTCTCTCCTTTTATTTTTCACTGTTGGCAAACCTTGCTTGAGTAACTGGTACCATGCATAAATAGAACCGGAGCACTATTTACCGAAGGGGCATATGGGGAAAGAGCATTTTCCACATTGAAGGCACAGACCACCATGCCCTAATTTAATTATGTCTTCTCTGCGGATTTCTTCCCCAGCCAGCACTCTAGGAAATATAAGGTCAAAGATGGTTGCGGGGTTATAGATTACAGCTCCCGGCGTCCCCAGTATAGGAATGCCTTTTAACATTGCGAGGAGAAACATTGCTCCGGGCATAACCGGAGCGCCATAGGAAATTATCTCTGCCCCGCTCTTTTCGACCCCTTCGACGGTGACATCGTCAGGATCTACAGATAACCCTCCGCAAACAACTATAACCTCACTGCCTTTGGTTTTTACCTCATTAATAGCTTGCGCAATTAAGTCCACATCATCAGATACGATGATTTGCTGATTAATAACTGAACCTAGTGCCTCGGCCTTCCTTTTAATGACCTCGCCAAATTTATCCTCGATCCTCCCTTTAAATACTTCGTTACCGGTGATAACGACTCCGACCCTTCTTTTCTTAATAGGAAGAACTTCTACTAGCTTACCTTCTCTCTGGCACATTTTTTCAATTTTGTTTAATTTGCTCTGGGTGGTGAACAGGGGAACAATTTTCGTTGCCACTACTTCCATTCCCGCCGAGCAAACGGTATTACTGTGCCGGGTGGTTACAAGAATCTCCCCAATAGAATTGATTGCTTCCAATAAGCCGACATTTATTTTTAGTAACCCGGGGATTGTTGCTTTCAGGTTCACTCTGCCTTCACTGGGCTGATCAAATTCTATCCCGGAGCCGGATATTGCCCTGGCTATACGTAAAGCTGCTTCTTCTTCATGAATCTCTTCTTTTCCCAGCTCCATAACATAAATATGCTCTTTGCCAATACTAAGTAGCTCGGGGATATCTTTCTTCTTAATAATGTGCCCCCTGCGGAAGATAGGTCCCTTGAATTTACCCGGGATAACCTTGGTTACATCGTGGCCTAAAACCATCCCTATTGCCTCATCCAGTTCGACTTTTCTCAACATTATGCTCTCCTGATATTATCTTGATTGGTCCCCGTTTAATTTGAAGTGTAGTACCTTCGACTTTGCCATGGAGCCTTATATCACTATTGATATAGCGCTAGGATAAAAAAATTACGCAAACTGATTTAAAAATTCTTCTAATTTAACCCGCAACTCCTTATAGTGACTGATGACTTTTTGCCCTTCTTCTGTTAACCTGGTACGCCCTCCTCCGACTCCCCCGGATATTTTCTCAACCAGTGGAGATGGTGCCAGACGATTTACTGCTTCCACCCATAGCCAGGCATTACGGTAGCCCAATTTCATAGACCGAGCGGCAGCTGCTATCGAACCGAACTTATCAATACGCTCCAGTAGTAGCACTCTTCCCCACCCTATATATAACTCGCCATCCTTCTCTATCCATATTCTCCCTCTTACCATGTAATTTGGCTCTGGGTGGTGGGCAAAGCGGGATGGTTTTCCAACTCTAAATCGTGGTATCTTTGTCTTGTCCACTTGTACTTTATCCCTGTCAGTGTAGTTAGCGTTATATTACGAGCAATATAACGCTTTTGTCAAGTTATCATAACAACTATTGGGAGGCAGATAGGGCGAAGAATAAAAATGATTGCGAAGTGTTTGGGGATGTATCAGGGGAAGAAGATTAAAGTGTGATAAAATATTAGTAATGGCTAAATTAGTGTCGGCGATAATTCTGGCTGCTGGTGAATCGAGGCGTATGGGTAAACCGAAGCAACTTTTACCTCTGGGGAAGGCCACTATTCTGGAATGTACGATTGACAACTTCCTTAATTCTGAATTAAATGAGATTGTGGTAGTAGTAGGGTATAGAGCTGAACAAGTTAGCAGCTCGATAGCCGGGAAGCCTGTTAGTATAGTTGTAAACACAGCTTACCGTGATGGGATGAGTACGTCCATAATAGCTGGACTGAGCTTGATAAGTAATAATGCCCAGGGTATCATGCTTGTGCTGGCAGATCAACCTTTTATCGATAGCCAGACCATTAATTGCCTGGTGGAATCATTTGGTGCTCATGATAAAGGTATTGTTATCCCTACTTATCATGGCAAGAGAGGGCACCCGGTTATCTTATCCATCAAATATAAAGAAGATTTGTTGAGCCTGAAGGGGGACATTGGTGGCAGAGAAATAATTCATCGGTACCCTGATGATGTCCTTGAGGTGCCCGTTAACTGCGAGGGTATATGTGTTGACATTGATACCGTGGACACCTACAACCTGCAGAGAAGTAAACTTAAATGAGAATGGCCAAGAAATACACTACATGACAAGGCCTATGAGAATCACCACTGACCTAGAGTTTGAACGCTGGACAGAGACCTTCAGAGGCGAGCGTTTCACCGGAGTATTCCTCAACTGGCTGAGTCATAAATACCATATTCTGCTGTCAGCGCTGGCACCAGGAGAATATCGGCTTCCTTGCTGAAGGTATCAATCGCACTGAAAGCGAAGAGTTCTCCGAAAGCAATGGTATCCATCTGGATTACCTACCGTGGCTTAACGGCCTGTGGTATTGGGCCTCTCGGTTTGCCTTTCTTCCACTTAGACCGTATGACATACTTTTCGGCTAGTATCTCATAGGTTTTAGGGATAGAGAGATGTACTACATGAGTATACCATAGGAGATACGTTCCTCTACTAAAGGAGGGATTGTTGCAGGCAAAGGCTGAGGTGGCCGAGACGTTGCGCTACAAATCTGTGGACATGGCTGGTTCCTAGGCAGTGCGGAACTACGCCAGTAACCTTAGAAACCTGGTGACGGAATCCTCTACGATTGAGCAAAGGAGCTTACCCATGTCCTTCGTAGAGAGGATTGGCGTAGATGACATGAAAATGAAGGTATATTATACTATACGTATGTCCCTGTATAATGTTGCCTAGGAAACCGTGGGAATTTTACCTTTCGTACACCACGGTTGAAGGAGTGGGGCACAGGGGGTGAGGTAGGTAACTCAAAAAATGGAAAAGGTGCTCTTTTGCTGGAGTGGTGGCAAGGATAGTGCTATCAGTCTCTATGAAATTCAAAAAAGTCAAAAATATGAAATACTAGCTTTGCTCACCACTATTACTAGTGATTATGATAGGGTTAGTATGCACGGTGTGCCGAGGACTTTAGTTGAACGGCAGGCACACTCTTTAGGCCTACCTCTTGAGAAAATCTCTATTTCCAAGGACTGTTCTAATGAAGAGTATGAATCTAAGATGAGGGAAATCCTCATCAGGTTCAAGCAAGCTGGTGTTTCCTCAGTAGTCTTTGGTGACATTTTTTTGAAAGGGGTGCGGAAATACCGAGAGGATAATCTATCGCAGCTGGGGATGAAGGGAATCTTCCCCATATGGGGAAGGGATACTGCTGAAGTTACCCGGTCATTTATAGAGCTGGGCTTCCAGGCTATCGTTACCTGTGTTAATTCAAAAGTCTTAGGTGAGGGATTCCTCGGCAGGGTACTGGATAAACATTTTCTGTCCGAGCTTCCGCCTGATGTTGACCCGGCGGGTGAGAATGGGGAGTTTCACTCCTTCGTCTTTGATGGGCCAATATTCAAAAAGAGAATAGGCTATACACTGGGTGAACAAGTGTTGAGAGATTCATTTTACTTCCGTGATTTACTGCCGGAGGGAGTAGATAAATAGTTTCTAAAATGCTGGTTGCTGACCTTATTCTTAAAAATGCCAACGTGATAACTATAGACCCCAGGCAGCCAAGTGCTAATCTGGTGGCTATCAAGAACGGCAAGATTTTGCTGGTTGCGGGCAATGAAGAACTGGAGTCGGTTAGGGGAGTGGGAACTAAAGTAATCGACTGCTGGGGTAAGACGGTGGTCCCTGGTTTTAATGATGCTCATTGCCATGTTATTTCCTTTATAAGGAAGCTACTAAGCCTTGATCTGAGTCCATCATCAGTTAGCTCTATCGCTGATATGAAGACAGCCATCCGCAATCGAACCCAGAATATCCCACCTGGCGAATGGCTTACCGGTACCGATTATAATGACTTCTATCTTGCCGAAAAGCGTCATCCTACCCGTTGGGATATAGATGAGGTGGCTCCCCGCCACCCGGTAGCCCTGGCTCACCGTTCTCTCCATGCCTGTGTGCTTAACAGCCTAGCGCTTTCTTTGGCCGGCATCACCAGCGAGACTCCAGACCCTTCAGGTGGGCTTATTGACCGAGACCTCACTACCGGCGAGCCGAGTGGTATTTTATTCAACATGCTGAGCTACATCAGAAAAAATGTTTTGCCGTCACTATCTGAAGAAGAGCTAACCAGAGGTATGGCTCTAGTCAATCAGCACTACCTGTGTTACGGTGTTACATCTCTACAGGAGGCTACTGCCAGTAATAACCTCGGCCGTTGGCAAATGTACCAGCAGTTTAAGGGCAAGTTAAAGAGCCGGGTGTACATGATGTTTGGTTTTGAAACCTTGAACCAGTTTCAAGAGGTGGCCTTAGCGTTTGGTGCGGGTGATAGCCAGTTGCGCTTGGGCGGGGTCAAGATAATGCTGGATGAAACCACAGGGCAACTACACCCCACACAGTCGGAACTGAACCAGCAGGTGCTTACTACCCATCAAGCTGGTTTTCAACTAGCCATCCATGCTATTGAGGAAAGTACAGTGGAGGCAGCCATTGCTGCTCTAGAGTATGCCCAGAACCAATCCCCTCAGGGTGATCGACGCCATCGTATAGAGCACTGTGCTGAGTGTCCGCCCCATTTGCTTAGGCGATTGCGTAATCTTCAGGCAGTTATCGTTACCCAGCCTCCCTTTCTCTACTATAGTGGTGAAAGGTATTTAGCTCGGGTGCCAGAGAGCCAACTACCGTGGCTATACCGAATTAAGTCTCCTCTAAGTAGTGGTTTGGTTGTGGCTGGCAGTTCAGATTCACCGGTTGTCCTGGATAACCCTCTGGTTGGTATCTGTGCTGCTGTTACCCGGCAGGCAGAGTCAGGTCAATATCTTCTGCCAGAGGAACGTGTCTCAACCAGAGAGGCGCTGTCTATGTATACCATAAACGCTGCCTACGCTTCTTTTGAAGAAGATATAAAGGGCTCCATTACCCAGGGTAAACTGGCAGATATGGTAGTATTGAGTAGCGATCTTTTGAAAACGCCACCGGAAAGGATAAAGGACATTCATGTAGAGATGACCATTATTGGTGGTGAGCTAGTCTGGGAAGCTTGACTTGCTGGCTAAAAATGGCTTAAACTAATCGTAGAGGAAAGAAAAAATGCCAATATATGAGTATGTTTGCTCTGGTTGTCATCAAAGATTTGAGTTACTCCGTTCGCTGAGTCAGGCTAACGACGAGGTTTCCTGCCCTCATTGCCATAACAAAGCGGAACGAATATTCTCTACATTCTGCTCTCGTACTAAGAGTGAGAGTGGCCTTATTGCTCCCGTAGGCGGGAGTTCCTGTTCCAGCTGTAGCGCCGGTAGCTGTACTAGCTGTGGCTTCTAACTGAGGTAGGGTATATGCCAGCCGGATGTCAGCCAAGGTGGATAGTGCCGCTGTCCAGGACGATTACCATTTCTATCACCATACCTTTTTTTACTAGCGGCGACTCATGGACGGTAATTCAACAGGGTATGAATGAAATCAACCGCTATGCCCGTCGCTATCACTGGTTGGGCGAGGTGGTGAGCAGCTTTGTCAATGAACCCCACTCGGCTATCTTGTCTGAGACAAGGGAACAGGCACTGAACCTGGTTGCCAGCGAAAGCGACCCCGCCCTAACCTCCATCACTGATATTGCTACTCAGCAAAAACCGTCGGACATCTTAGCTGACCTCAAAAGGCTCAAGTCCCTAAACTTGCCTCCCTACCACCTCATTGGTATCCATGACCTCCACCCCGATAGTTTGAGCAAGATTCTTTTAAGCACCTGCGAACGCGAGCCTCACGACTTTGAAGAACTGCTGGGGCTACAGGGTGTGGGCCCTAAAACTATTCGTGCCCTGAGTCTGATTTCGGAGCTGGCCTACGGCGTGGCCCCCAGCTACTGGGACCCCGCCCGCTACAGCTTTGCCCATAGCGGCAAAGAAGGCATCAAGGTCAATATGTATAATACGGCGGGTCACTTCTTTCTCGGGTAGCTATTATTCTGATTTATCAGTATTAATTCTACCGTCCTTAATCTCAACAATTCTCTGGGTATGCTCGGCAACTCTGTAGTCGTGAGTTACAATAATAAATGTTGTCTGGTATCTGTTAATTATTTCCCGGAAGAGTTTACATATCCTTTCTGCGGTTTCAGAGTCCAGGTTGCCGGTAGGTTCATCCGCCAAGATAATCTTTGGATTGTTTATCAGGGCTCTGGCTATGGCTGTCCTCTGCTGCTGACCGCCAGACATTTTCATAGCCGGGTTGTGCTTCACATCCGAAATACCTAACATCTCGAAGAGTTCATCGACCCTCTTTAGTATCTCTTTTGTGAGCCTTCTTTTCTGTATTAGGTAAGGTATAACAACGTTCTCCATCGCCGTGAATTCCGGAAGGAGGTGGTGAAATTGGAAGACAAAACCAATGGTTTCGTTTCTCAGTTCAGCAAGCTGGTTCTTATCCATGCTGTCTGTTCTCTGTCCATTTATTAGAACCTGTCCTCTGGTAGGCCTGTCTAAAGTTCCTATTATGTGCAACAGCGTGGACTTCCCGCTTCCAGATGTGCCTACTATAGAATTGCAAGAACCCTCCTCAAAGACGAGGTCTATGCCGAATAGTACCTGGGTATTGACGGCACCGGTATATATTTTGTCTACTTGCTTTAGTTCAATAATACCCATATCATACTTCCTTGATTACATCTATAGGGTTGAGTGTCAATGACTTTCTGGCGGGAATAACTCCGGCCAGTGTTGAAGCCAGTAGAGCAATCAGCCATGACCGAAGAATGAAATCATATCCAATATACAAATCTACTAATTGAGCACCATCCGGGCTGGTGGTAAAGTTGATGAAGGCATATATTAGCCCTAAACCTAATGCCACCCCTGCTACCGAGCCTACTAAACCAAGCAAAAAACCCTGATAAATGAATATCAGGCTGGCTGCTCGGTCTTTGATGCCCATGGCTTTCAAAATACCTATCTCTCTAGATTTTTGAAGAACACTGAGAGCTAGAACACTTGAAATGGCAATTATCACAGAGAGGATAATAACTACTTGGATTATTGTGCTTGAGGTCTCTTGACCTTCTAAACCGCTGAGGAGCTCTTGATTTTGCTCCTTCCAGTTCTCTATTTTAATGTCCTCATTATCCAATTTTTGCTGTATCTCATTGGCCATAACATCGGCTTGAAACACATCATCAACTTTCATCTCTATTGATGTTACCCTGTCACCAAGGTCGAATATTTTCTGGACAGTTTCAAGATAGGTTATGACCCAGGTTTTGTTTATACTGGATACACCTAAATCATAAAAACCGGATATGGTGAGTGTGTTCGTGGAACCGCTTGGTGTTATTACCACCAGTCTATCACCAAGATTGACCTCTAGCTCTTCTCGTAAATCCTTGCCAACCAGCACCTCTCTTCTCGAACGATAAATGCTACCTTCATAGATGGCATCGCTGATGTTCAATATACTATCTGCTGCAGCAAAATTGAAACCTCTAACCAGTATGGGTAAACTACGGTTCTCGTCTTGCACAAAGGCATTAACACTGGCGGAAGCTGATATTGCCCTTACTATACCCATTTTTTCTATATCGCTAATCGTGTCTTGCCAGCTACGTATGGTGGAGCTATCTGTTGCAGAAGTAATAGTAATTTGAGAGGTATTACCTATTGTCCTATCAACCAGGGTTCTTTGCAGGCTATTTATAAGCAGACCCACGAATACCTGAATAGATATGGCAACGGCTATGCCAATGACGATCAATATGGTTTGGGTTCTGCCGTATACCAGGAACCGTATTGCCATCTTGAAGGATAGCATCCTCACTCCCCTTCCGAAAACCTTATCCAGTTCCCAAAGACACCTAAGAGTAAGTCACTCTTCAGTAATGATATCCTCTAGATCTCTTGGGTGAGCCATCACTGTCCTCTAGATATGAAGGCTTTTACTCTACGTTCAAACACATTCCTTTCCAGTAGTACCCGCCGCTGGCATTTGAGACATTTAATCCCGATATCAGCCCCCAGCCTTACTACCTGCCACTCGTAGCTGCCACAGGGATGCTTCTTTTTGAGGCGAACCACATCGCCTAGCTTTATCTCCATAACCATTCTTGCCCCCGAAGAGCTGAAAGACTATTTATTAAGAGTAGTAATGTAAAGAGACGGAATCCTATTTAAAAGTAATTCTCTCTCTTTGACCTACAGTAAAAGGAATTGAGACCTATTTACTAGCCTTTTCCTTAAGTTCTTTGACCTTTTTCAAACCGTGTTCCTTTACCTCTTGAGCTGTACTCTGCTCCAAGACCCTAAGAATTGCAGGAATACTAATTCCTCCATAAGCAGCCAGTGTATCAATTGCCTGCTTTTTCTCTTCACTCGAAATCGAATGTGTAGCAATCTTCTCCAGTTTCTTAATTTCCTTTTTCTCAGACATAGTCCATGACCTCCTTTACGAATTTATAGGGATGTACGGGTAGACCGATATTGGTTAATCTGCTCTCTTAGCTCGGAGGTAGCCTTCCGTGCCGCCTCGGCGAAATCCTCGCCCCGTGAAGCGTATATAATTTGCCGTGACGAGTTGATGATGGCTTTCTCTCCCCGAGCATCAACTCCATAGCGAACAGTCAATTCCAGGTCTCCTCCCTGAGCACCGATACCTGGTATCAGGAGGGGCATATCGGGGTGGTTTTGTCGAATCAGTTTTAGTTCCTCAGGATAGGTAGCACCGACAACCAGCCCTATATTGCCTTGTACATTCCACTCGCTGGCTTTCAGAGCTACTACCTCAAATAGGGGGCGGTTATGCTCTATACATCGTAAGGATTGAAAATCAACCGCACCGGCATTTGACGTCCGGCATAGGATGAATACCCCTTTGCCCTGATATTGGATGAAGGGTTCTAGTGAATCGAAACCAAGATAGGGATTCACGGTAGTGGCATCAAAATTAAAGTCAGAGAAAATGGTCTTGGCGTAAGCCTTAGCCGTATTACCGATGTCGCCTCGTTTGGCATCTCCTATTACTGGAATATTGCCTGGTATATGTTTAACGGTTTGCTTCAGGGCATCAAGCCCTTCATTGCCCAGAGCTTCATAAAAAGCAAAGTTTGGCTTATAGGCACATACCAGATCGGCGGTAGCGTCAATGATTGCTTTATTGAATTTAAAGACACCTACATTATCCGGCATCAGTCTTGGGTCAGGGTCAAGCCCGACGCAGAGCAAGCTGTTGTTTTTCTGACTGGCAGCTATTAGTTTTTCCATGAAGTTCATTTGGTACCTCCTGAGGTTAGTTTTAACCGGTGACAAGTTGATAATATCAGTGGCTAGAGCGAGCGTCAAGTGGTAGAATATTCACATTAGCTCTCTTAGAAAGGGATGATGGTGGATTATCAACAGGCGATAGACTATTTATCCAGCTATACAGACTATGAAGTAGTGCCCCGGCTGGCACATAATGCGGCTAATTATGACTTGAGGCGAGTGGAGGAGCTGCTGTCTCGGTTAGGCAGTCCCCATTTAAGGGCGAGGTCAGTTCACATTGCTGGCACCAATGGTAAAGGAAGCGTAGCGATTATGATTGCCTCAGCCCTTACTGCTTCAGGTTATACCACTGGGGTCTACACCTCGCCTCATCTGCACACCTGGAGAGAGCGCATTAGGATTGATGGAGAGTTAATTTCAGAGGTTGAGCTGGCGGCTCTGGTAGAAAGACTTAAACCTGAGGCTGAGGCAGTAAATCGGAAAGCCACCTATGGCAGGTTAACTACTTTTGAGTTGCTAACAACACTAGCCTTTGCTCACTTTGCCGCTGAGGGAGCGGATTTCCAGGTGCTGGAGGTGGGTATGGGAGGTAAATTTGATGCCACTAACGTTATTAACCCTGAGGTTAGCGTTATTACCTCTATTAGCCTTGACCATACCGAGGTGCTCGGTAATTCTTTGGCTGAAATTGCGGCTGAGAAGGCGGGTATTATCAAACCTGAAAGTGTAGTGGTAACCTATCCTCAGCTAGATGAGGCAGCTCGGGTAATAGAAGAAACTTGTCTCAAGTGCGGGGCGCCATTAATCAAGGTGGGCAAAGATATTACCTGGCAGAGTCTTGGTTTTAGTGATAACCAGCAGCAACTACATATAAACGGAAGATGTGGTGATTATGACCTATCTATTCCGCTTGTGGGAAGGCACCAGCTAGCCAATGCGGCTACAGCAGTGGCTGCCCTTGAGGTTCTAATCGGGAAGGGGTTTAATATCTCTCGCAGTAGTATTACCGCTGGTCTGGCACGAGTAAACTGGCCGGGGCGTCTACAGATTATTAGTCGTCATCCTCTGGTTGTGGTTGATGGAGCTCATAATCCGGACGCTGCTCGAAGATTACGAGAGGCTTTGGAGCAGTATTTTGACTTTGATCGGGTTATTCTGGTTATTGGGGCATCAGATGACAAGGACATAGCTGGCGTAGTCTCAGAGTTAGCTCCTATTTCGGATAAAGTTATTGTCTCTCACTCTCATCATCCCCGACCTATGGCACTAGCGGCTATCGTTGCCGAGTTCGCTAAGAATGGCAGAGACGCTCAGGTTGCCGAGAATATTCCATCGGCATTGTCTGAGGCGTTGGCCTTGGCTGGGAGGAGGGACCTTATCTGCGTTGCTGGCTCATTGTTTGTGGTCGCCGAAGCAATTGAACAGGTACGTAGCGGCGGTTTATAGAGCCGTTTTCAACTGGCTGATGAACTCCTGCCGCTTCTGCTCATCGCCAGTTAGTTGCTGTTTTAGCTTTTTCCAGGTCTCCGGGCAGTTTTTGTAACTAATTCCAACTGTTTGATGAATGACTTGGTCAACCTGTTTTCTATTGGTGGGGGGTAACCTCAATGCCTGCTTCCTCTAAGATATCCTTCAGATGGCGAAAATAGCAGGACATAACTTACCCCTCTGTTGGATGGGATTACGGATTGTAACCAATTTGTGCCGTCCGGGTTTCTTCTGGTAGCATATTGTCCAGGATTCGCTCCAGTGCCATGGTGTGGCTGCACAGTCCCCAACTTGAGAAAAAATGGCATGAGCAATGCCACTTGTTATCTTTGTAGCTAGTTATGTAATTATCATGCTCCCCCTTGAATTCTACGGAGAACTCGGAGAAGGTAACCCGTTCGGTTTCTTGGGCATAGCGCTTTGCCTTTTCAATTTTCCCAATCAGGCTAGATTGCATAATAATAACCTCCTCAAATTGAGAAGCACTGGGCTTAAATTAAACTCAGTGCTTCCTTAAAGATAGAATAATAATTACTAAACACACTATATGCTATTATACCCTTTTTTGACTTATAAGTCTAGGAAACTGGTGGTGTAATCGCCCCCGAATTAGCGATTGCTGATTTATCTCGGACAGAGGAAATGGCTTCTGATTGTAGCATATAAAGTTTGGCATGGTTAAGGAACTAAAGTAGGGCTTTCTACCTTAATTAGTGAACTGAGTAGGTAGTGGCCCATTTGCCATACGTTTTCGGTAATTAACTACGTTCTGCCTCTTCGACCTTTTGGCCACTACTGATTAATAAACTAAGCAATAACTAAGCTTAGCACTGCCTTTTGGGTGTGCATTCTGTTCTCGGCCTCATCCCACACCGCTGAGTGAGGGCCATCAATAACCTCGTCAGTCATTTCCTCTCCGTGAAACGCAGGTCCGCAGTGCATAAAGATTACATCGCCTTTAGCCTTTGCCAAAACACCCTCATTAATCTGGAAGGGAGCAAAGTCCTTTAACCTTTTCTCTATATCCTGTTTTCCCATGCTGTGCCAGGTATTAGCGTAAATTACATCGGCACCGGTGACGGCTTCATCTAAATCGTGTGTCACTACAAGCTTGGTCCCCGTCTCCTTAGCCTTTGCTTGGGCAAACTTTAGAATGTGTTCGTCTGGCTCATATCCCTCTGGGCGGGCAACATAAACATCCATCCCCAGCATCGGGCCAGCAACCATCAGGCTCTGACACACATTCCATACGTCTCCGGCATAGGCTAGCTTCAAGCCTTTAAAGGCACCCTTCTTTTCTCGGATGGTCAGCATATCAGCCAGTGCCTGACAGGGATGGGTAAGGTTGGTACAGGCATTTATCACCGGATTTTCCATATACCGGGCAAAGTCCTCTACTGTCTCCTGACTGGAGGTTCTAATAAATAGCCCGTCACAGTACCGGTCAATTACCCTGGCGGTATCTTTAATAGGTTCCCCCCGAGCCAGCTGGAGCTCATCCGGCCTCATGTAAAAACTCTGCCCTTCAAGTTGTGCCACCCCTGCCTGGAAAGAAATCCTGGTTCGCGTTGATTGCTTGTCGAAGATCATGGCCAATGTTTTACCCTTGAGGTATTCATGGGGTTCCCCCATTCTCCGCTTCCGCTTTAGCTCAGCAGCGGTATCTAGAAAGTATTCCACTTCCTCCTTACTAAAATCCATTAGAGTTAGCAAATCTCTGCCTACCATTTGTGATTTCATAGTTAACTCCTCCTTTCTAATAGCCTATTAGACCCAGGGAATAGTTGCTATTCCCGACATTCATACTTCGCCCCGTTCTAGAGGGAAACAAGAGCACCGGGGGCCACCACCCCCCCTGGTAAAAATACTCATGTGCGGCTTGAGCACTTCAAAACCTAACGCTTCCAGCTTCCGGTTTACATCTGCGTTTTCTTTAAATGACATTACCGTTTTGGCATCTATGGTGACAACATTACATTTCAAATCGATAGCTTCTTTCTTAGGAACCTCAATAATCTCAATTTTCCTGTCTTTTAACATTTTGAGGAAAGAATCAGGAAGTATCTCAACGCAAGCCAGACAGGCTCGTTCAGCAACCCTGGTAAATGCTAAATCCAAGTGACACAGGTCGGCTGGCAGCTCAACGGCAATCAAGTTTATGCCAAGCCCCTCTTTCAATAGTTTCCCAGCTTCCTCCATCCCTTCTTTCTCTGACCTGGCGCCCGACCCACAAACCATGGTCTCATTATCTATATAATGGATATCGCCGCCTTCAAAGATACCCTTTGAGACTTTCCCGAAAATAGGGATTCCCTGGTTAGTAAAGAACTTTTCATAAAGACTTGTTTCATCCTGCCTGACAGGCCACCTAAATCCCCCCAGCAATACACCCTTCCTGGTATTCTTACCAATATCTCTGGTGTAAACTTGATAGGTAAGGCCCTTTCTGGGTTCAACATACAGTATTTCGACCCCTGCGGACCTAAAGGCATCAGAGAACTCTTGATGCTGTTTTTGAGCATCTTCAACTGTAAAACTTTGTCCTAATCTTAAATATTTTAAGGCAGTTTCGTTCACAGGTAGCCACTCGAAATAATCAGGTTTACATAGTAGCACCTTCCTTAGCTTTCCATATTCGCTACTAACACCAGCCATTGCTTTGCCTCTTCTATACTTTATATGCCACTCCCCTATTCTGGCGTTATATCCTCACCCAGGTATCACTTCTTCCATCTCCTATGGTTAGTTTTAATCTCATCAACCTCGCAGCCCATTTACTGGTATGCTAGTAAGTCTTATGGTTACTAGGGAGCTAACCAATAACCGAGCACAGCACTGCTTTCTGTACGTGCATTCTGTTCTCTGCCTGGTCCCATACCACCGAGTGCGGTCCCTCAACAACCTCCTCAGTCAGCTCCTCTCCACGATGTGCCGGTAAGGGGTGCATGAAGATAACATCGTCTTTAGCCTTGGCTAGAACGTCCTCAGTAACCTGGAAAGGAGCAAAGTCCTTCTTCTTTTGTTCTATATCCTTTTGACCCATACTAACAAATGTAATGGCAAAAATTATATCAGCATCGGTAACCGCCTCTTCCAGATTACTTGTCAGCACCAGCTTGGACCCTCCTGCCTCAGCTTTTTCCCGGGCAAGTTTTACAATGTCGCTGTTTGGCTTGTATTTCTCTAATGGCCCAGCGATATAAGTATCTATCCCCATCATTGTCCCCCAAATCATGGTAGTATGACTCATATTAAACATGTCTCCCACAAAGGCTAATTTCAAGCCCTTAAAGCAACCCTTCTTCTCCCGGACAGTTAGCAGGTCAGCTAACCCCTGGCAGGGATGTGTCAGGTCGGTCAAAGCATTTATCACCGGGTTTTCCATATATCGAGCAAACTCCTCCACTGTCTCCTGCCCGAATGTCCTGATAACTAGCGCATCACAATATCGGTCGATTACCCTGGCGGTATCTTTAATGGGTTCCCCCCTAGCCAGCTGGAGCTCGTCAGGCCTCAGGTAAAAACTCTGCGCCCCAAGTTGTGCAATCCCCGCCTGAAAGGAAACTCTAGTTCGCGTTGAATGCTTCTCGAAAAGGCAAGCCACTGTTTTGCCTTTGAGGTATTCATGAGGTTTTCCAATTCTCCGGCTCCGCTTTAGCTCAGCAGCGGTATCTAAAAAGTATTCCACTTCCTCCTTACTAAAATCCATTAGAGTTAGGAAATCTCTGCCTACCATTCGTGATTTCATAGCTAACTTCTCCTTTCTTAATAATCTTTTAAAATCACGGAATAATTATTGTTCCCGCCTTTCCCTCGAGTGCCTTCGATGCTTTGTTTAGCGCGGTTATTATCATTTTCCCACCCCCTGCTTTGATGAAGTTAACACCTGCCTCCACCTTTGGCTTCATGCTTCCCTCACCAAACTGACCTTCCCTCAGGTAGTTCTCTGCCTCAGCAACTGTCATCTGAGCAATTCCCACCTGATCTTCCTTACCATAATTAAGCATAACCTGCTCCACATCGGTCAAAACCATAAATACTTCGGCGTGAATATCCTTAGACAGCTGCTCCGCAGCTAAGTCTTTATCAATTACTGCTTCAATACCTCGTAAACTCCTGTCCTTCTCTCTTACTACCGGAATACCACCCCCCCCGACTGCGATTACGATTTCCCCGCTATCCAGCATATCATTAATAATCCTCGATTCCTGGATTTTCAAAGGCTTTGGGGAAGGAACTACGCGTCGATAGCCGCGACCGCTGTCCTTAACAATGACCCATCCTCTTTCCTGACGCAGCTGTTGTGCTTCCTCCTTACTATAGAAAGGGCCAACCGGTTTAGTTGGTTTCTTAAAAGCCGGGTCATTCTCATCGACTATTACTTGAGTGACCACAGTGGTGATATTATGCTTCAGGTCAGCGACTCTTAAGCGATTGGCTAGTGTTTGCTGGATCATGTATCCCATAGTTCCTTGGGTGGCTGCCCCACATACATCCAGGGGCATTACTGGGACTAAACTGCTTGCTGCCTCGTTTTGTAGGAGTATATTACCTACCTGAGGACCATTTCCGTGGGTGATAACTACTCTGTATTTCCCGCTTGAGATTATCTCCGTAAGGTGCCCACAGGCAGTGTTCACATTTTCCATCTGTTCCTGTACGGTTCCTTTTTGTCCCGGCTGTAAGATAGCATTACCGCCTAGGGCTACAACAATGGTCTCTTCTTTCATTAGTCCTCCCGTTTAATTTTGGTAGTCTCATTGGCCTTCTTGAGTCATTCTTGGGAAAGTGTCTGACGCCTTGGAATCTGCCGTGCCATTTAACCAAACATTACCGAGTATTAATACTAATACTGGTGCTTCAAGAATGTCAAATACTTCGCAGGCTCTTTGTTAGTTTGAGTGGAAATAGCTATGGTCTAGCATACTGAATGAGGTAGCTGCACCTAAATATAGTCTCACTGAGTAGCCATCTTTCAGTCAGGCCTTAATTTCCAACTCCGTCCATTTTATTCCATGGCGGGGAATTTAATACAGCTTTATTAACCACGGTCTTAAGGTTTGGCAATCGGCCTTGTGCAATATTGACTATGTTTTCCGTTATTGAGATTGACATCCTCTCCCATCCCCTTCCAGTATATAATTAGCAACTTGTGCAGTTCTGCAAGCAGACATTCTTGCTCTACACTGAGAGCACAAGTTAATTGCATAGTCTATTAACCCGGGTAGCAATTTAACGATTGGCTGCCTTGCAGATGCTTCCCTTATTGTCATAAGTATGGGCACAAGGTAGAATAAGAGAAAAACAAATTCATCCAGGGGAGGTGCGTAAAAAGTGGATGAGGAGCTTAAAAGTAGCATCGAAAAACTAAAGCGAAAGAGGGAGGCTGCTCTTCTTGGCGGAGGTAAAGTAAGAATTAGAAAGCAGCATGAGAGTGGACGCCTTACGGCACGGGAGAGAATAGAGCGTTTGTTAGATCCAGGCAGTTTTATTGAAATGAATATGCTGGCATGTCTCCCCGAGGATAGCAAACGTGAGCTTTTTGGGGATGGTGTCGTTATCGGCTACGGCAAAATAAATGGACGAAGGGTGAGTATCTTTTCTCAGGATTTTACCGTAAAAGCTGGAACCACTGGCGACATCCATAGAGGTAAGATGACAACTATTATAGACAAGGCGATAAGAACGGGTATCCCCATCATCGGGTTGTGGGATTCAACCGGAGGGAGACTTGAGCAGAGTAATGCCCCGCATTCTTGTGCCCGTTCCTCATTCTTCCGTCGCTTCACTGAGGCTTCAGGGGTTATTCCCCAGATTTCAGCAATTCTGGGACCGGCAGCAGGAAATGCCGGCTATGGTGCTGCTCTTAACGACTTTGTTTTCATGGTTGATGGTATCGGGCAGGCCTTTGCCACTGGTCCCCTTGCGGTAAAGGAGGTGATGGGGGAGAAAATAACAATGGAGGAACTTGGCGGCGCCAGGGTTCATTGTCAGCTCTCGGGGCTTGCTGACCTGAGGGTAAAGACGGAGGACGAGTGTTTTACTAAGATTAGGACTTTGCTCACTTATCTCCCTTCCAATAATAATGAAGACCCCCCAAGGGTTCCAACTGGGGATGACCGACAGAGATTGGTTGACCAGCTAAGTGAGATTGTGCCCAGCGACAGTCGCCGGGTCTACGATATGCGTCGGGTTATTCCTCTCCTTCTTGATGATGGTGAGTTCTTTGAACTTAAGCCTGAGTTTGCCAAGAATATAATTACTGGTTTTGGTCGGCTTGATGGATATTCGGTAGGTATTGTTGCCAGTCAACCTCTTTATATGGGTGGGGCACTGACTGTAGATGCTTCTAATAAGGAAGCCAGATTCATCCGTTTTTGTGATGCGTTCAATATCCCGCTTATTTTCCTTACTGACACTCCTGGTTACCTGCCGGGTTCTCATCAGGAGCATGGTGGTATCTTGAGGCACGGAGCCAAGGTTCTTTATGCCATCGCCGAATCGGTTGTCCCCAAGATTGCCGTGCTCATTCGCAAGGCATACGGGGGGGCAAAGCCAGCTATGGGGATTGATAAGGATATTGGTGTTGACCACATATATGCCTGGCCAATCGCTGAGTCTGCCGTAATGGGTGCTGAAGCAATAGTAAAGGTTATTTTCAGAAAGGAGATTGCCCAGGCAGAAAATCCTGAAGAGTTTACCCAAAAGAAGGTAGCTGAATTTAAGGAAAACGCCGACCCCTATCCGATGGCCTATGGAGAGTTGGTTGATGATATTATCGAGCCTCGGGAGACGAGAGCAAGACTGATAGTAACCCTTGAAGCCCTTTACGGGAAAAGGGAATCAAAGCCGACAAAAAGACATGGTAATATTCCCCTCTAAAAGCATACGCCTGTAGAAGCTGGTTTTCTGAAGTGCTTGAGCGGTTTTATCATCTTCAAGCAGTGTATTGCACGAGTAAAAAAAATATTGACAGAAGCAACATTCTCAGGATAATATCCTCTGGGTTCTAGTCCAGACGCCAAGAATGGTAGTAGCAAAATAAGGGAGGGACCATATGGAACTGAAACATAGGAGTAAGGCCGTTGTTGAAGGAGATGAAAGAGCTTGTCACCGGGCTTATCTGAGAGATCTCTGGCTCTCCGATGAGGAGATAGCTAAACCCTTTATTGGTATTATCAATTCATGGAGTGAATTTCACCCCGGTCATATGCCCTTACGCTCCTTTGCCGAAGAAGTTAAAAAGGGTGTCCTGGCAGCTGGGGGAATCCCTTTTGAGTGCAATACCATCGCGCTCTGTGATGGTTTGTGTATGGGGCATAGTGGCATGAAGTGGGTTCTACCAAGCCGTGATTTAATATCCGATTCTGTTGAGATACTAGCTGAAGCGAACAGGTTTGATGCTCTGGTATTGATGGCTTCTTGCGATAAGATTATCCCAGGGATGTTAATGGGGGCTGCCAGAGTAGATATTCCTACCATTATGTTTACCGGCGGCGCTATGCTACCGGGGTATATTCCCTCTGAGAACAAACGAATTCTCTCTTCAACCGCCCGGGAATACCTGGGTGAATTCAACAAGGGGAAAGTAAGCAGAGAGGAGTTTTTGGAAGTAGAGTGTGCCGCTGCTCCCACCTTTGGTTCCTGCGCTGGTATGGCAACAGCTAATAGTATGAGCTGCTTAGCAGAGGTGCTTGGCATGTCTCTTCCCGGGTGTGGTTCAGCGCCGGCAATTTATGCCAAAAAACGAATTCTAGCGGTTAAGTCCGGCAAACAAATTATCGAAGTCTTAAAGGCTGGGCTGACACCTTCAAAAATCATGACTAGGGATTCCCTGGAAAATGCCATAGTGGCAGTTATGGCCCTTGGTGCCTCTACCAACTGTATTTTACACCTTCTAGCAATTACTGAAGAGCTTGGGTATCAACTCTCACTACAGGATTTTGACCGCATTGGCAAGCAAACCCCGCATGTGGCTAACGTCTGGCCTTCGGGGAAATACTATGTGGCCGACTTAGAACAAGCTGGCGGTATCCCGGCAGTTCTCAAAGAAATAGAGCCCTTCTTGCACACGGATACTATCACCATCACCGGAAAAACCCTTGGTGAAAACATCAAAGATGCCAAGGTTTACAATCGGGATATAATCACTTCCAGAGATAATCCGGTTCACAAACAGGGCGGTATTGCTATTTTATATGGAAATTTAGCGCCTGACGGCGCGGTAGTTAAGCAATCGGCTGTGCCGGAAGAAATGATGACTCATGAGGGACCGGCCAAGGTTTATGAATCAGAAGAGGAAGCCATGGCGGCTATGTTAAATAACCAAGTTTTACCCGGTGATGTGGTGGTTATTCGTTATGAAGGCCCTAAAGGTGGGCCGGGGATGCGTGAAATGCTCATGCCTACAGCCACTTTGATGGGCTTAGGTCTCGGTAGCTCTGTTGCTTTGGTAACAGATGGTCGGTTTTCTGGAGCTAGTCGCGGGCCATGTGTAGGGCATGTTTCGCCCGAAGCTGCTGATGGTGGACCTATAGCTCTTGTCGCTGCTGGCGACCTTATATCCATCAATATTCCTGAACGCCGTCTCGAACTTAAAGTGTCAGAGGAAGAATTACAAGAACGATATCGTAAATGGCCGGGCACTATGGTGAAAGAGAGCCGAGGTTTCCTCAAGCTCTATGCCGAAAAAGCTTCACCGACACACCGGGGCGCTAGGCTTCAAAGATAATAGGCCCACTATCCTATCGGCAGAAACATACACCGTTACTCAAATACCCCGTCAACCAGTAGTTCTACAAATTCTTCATCCGATAGCTTGAGGATTTCGTGGCATATATACTCCGTATGTTCGCCCAGACACGGCGAGGGCATTCGTCCTTCGGCTGGTGTCTTCGATAACTGAGCCGCTTGCCCGGCATAAGGAAATAGCCCCATCTCTCGGTGATTAAGGGCCCAGGAATGGTTTCGATGCTTTAACTGAGGGTCTTCATATAGGTCTTGCCCGGTCTGGACTATGCCGGCAGCTACTCCCTCTTTTTGCATCATGGCCATTACCTCTTTTGCAGTGTGCTGGCTTGTCCACTCTTCCACGAAGTGGTCTAGCTCTAATTCGTGCTCTTTTCTGCCGGCGAGTGTAGTGAACCTGGCATCCTTTGTCCATGAGGGGTTACCAATAACCCGACAGAAGGCTCGCCATTCATCATCACTAAAAACAGCAATAGTACACCACCTGTCTTCGCCACGGCAGCGGTAAGCGTTGTGGGGAGCAGCATAGAGGCACTTATTACCCACCCTATCAGCCACCCTATGATTAACAAAGTAATCTAGCATCACCGGAGCAATGAAGTTTACTCCAGCTTCAAACTGTGATATGTCCAGTAATTGTCCCTTCCCTGTTTTCCTTCGGTAATCCAGAGCAGCAACGAGCATAATAGCGCAGAACCGAGCAGCAACGGAGTCGGTGTAGGGGCCATACGGCTGTGATGGGTCTCGGTCTGACCAGCCACAAAGGTGGGCCAAGCCAGTTATACCAACTAGATTTACTCCGGTACCCGGCAAATGAGAATGAGGCCCCGTCTGCCCTTGCATACAAGTCCGTAACATGATGATATCTGGCTTTATCTTTTTGATTTCTTCGTAGGCGAGTCCCCATTTCTCCATCATCCCTGGAGTGAAACTCTCAGTAACCACATCTGCCCAGGCAATCAGCTTTTTAGCGACTTCCACTCCTCTAGGGTGATTTAGATTAAGGGTAATGCCATACTTATTAACGTTATACTGAGCGAAGTAACCAGTTCGGTCTACACCTATCACTCCATCCTTATAAGGGGGTGTAGTTCTTAGGATCTCAATATGAGACGCTGTTTCTACATGGATAACGGTAGCTCCATAATCCGCCAGATATCGACTACTCATCGGCCCCACCACTACCCAGGCAAAATCGACCACTTTCACGCCTTCAAATACGTTTGGCATTTTATATAACACCCGCTTTTTCAAGGTTTAATAATTCGTCTGTGGTGAACCCTAGTTCTTGATAGATTTCTTGGTTATGCTCACCAATAAGAGGGGCTCGCCTCTTCGTTTGTGATAGTAATGACGTTTTAGCAAAAACTCCGGGGTAGGTTATCGTCTCGCCTAGCTCAGGGTGCTCTACCGGAATCCAGTACTTTCTTGCCTCAAGCTGTGCATCCTCAGCAATATCCTTGGGTGTATATACCGGATAAATCATGAGCCCCCGCTTCAACCCCTGGCCATACAGCTCTTCTTTACTATGATTTAGAAAGAACCTTTCCATCAGCCTCTCGATATGGTTCCATGTCTCCTGGTCTACCGTAGCCATATCGAAGTTAGGCCAATCTATTGACTGCAAGAAATCATCCGTTATCTCTTCGCTACGCATCCACTCAGTAAGAGCCCGATTGGTTTTGGCTCCCACCGGCCCGCCGTAAATGGGCATATTTACATGACCATCCTTGCATTGCCAGATTTGACGTTGCAAAACGCCACTGGTGAGGCCGGTTCTCCAGGCGCCAGCTCTCTTTAGGGGTCGTTTTTCCAACGGCCAGAAAAGCGGGGCATTCATAGTTGCCACGTAAGCCGCTTCTTGTATGGAAACATCCACCCATTGCCCTTCTCCAGTGCTTTCACGATAGTAGTGGGCAATCAAGGTACCTACAGCGGCTTCAGCACCAGCATGGAGATAAGCTTGAGGAAAACTTATGCGAACTGGGGGACGGTCAGGGTCACCGCAAAGATACATAAGACCGCACATGCCCATTTCAACAATGTCCGATGCTTTATAATGGCTATAAGGTCCTGTCTGTCCAAACGGAGTTACTGAAGTTAGGATAATGGCTGGGTTTATCTGGCTTAGCTTGGAATAGCCCAAGCCAAGGGACTTCATGTATCCTGGTGAAAAGGACTCAATAACAAAGTGAGCTGTCTCAGCCAGTTTCTTGAACATCTCTTGCCCATCTCTTGTTTCAACATTAAGGGTTATTCCCCTCTTGTTAGTGTTATAGGCAAACCAGTAGAGACTTTTTTCCGGGTCAACAATGTCCTTATAAAATGGTCCGATTTTTCTTGACGGTTCCCCTCCGGGTGGTTCCACTTTTATAACATCGGCTCCTAAATCACCTAGGATACAACCACACGAGAAACCTTTCTCATCGGTTAAATCCAAGACACGGTAACCTTCCAGTGGTAACTGGTGCATCTATACCCTCATCAGATTTTAAGCGAAGCCCTTCGGTTTTTGCCTTGGGCTTAGCTTATTTTTATTTTTTACTTTGGTAGCGCATACCGGATTCGAACCGGTGATCTCCTCCTTGAGAGGGAGGTGTCCTAAACCCCTAGACGAATGCGCCACTACAAAACAGAAACTGCTCCTGTAAAACCTGGCTGTTACTTAAGAAGGCGTAATCCTTGGGAGCAACAACCACCTTTGCCTAAACATAGCCTAACAGACAGCTTATATCAATCACTGTCTGTTAGGCTGGCCTGGGTACGGCTATTTTAATTAGCTTTTTAAATTAATCTGCCCCAGTGGTTCATATAAGGGTGAACTGGGGGTATGTCATTCATAGTAAGTAAACCGGCTGGCGCATTTATCACTCTAGGTATAGCGTTAACTGTCATAGATGCCGTAGCAATGTCACCGGAGATACCACCTTTAGCGGTAACCTCCATGTTCGGTGTGCCGGTGATATAGACGGTATCATGGGACTCAGGAGCGCCAAGGTAAGCCTGAAATTCCATTCGTATTATCTCTTTGCCCTTCATCTTGGCAACGGCGATTTGCTCTACCCCGGCTGCCTGACCAGCCTTGACCGTCATATATTGGCTGGAGACTTCCTCCTTAGCTATGATAGGATCAATAGTCTCAGAATACTCGTCTATGTTCCATCCCATGGCTCTAGCAATCATACCAGCAGACTCTTCTAGCCCTACATGCCTTAGTGTACCGGCTGCCTTAAGTTCTGCAAACTCCTCGAGAGTGCGGCCAGCGCCGATTTTCTTCTGGAAAGGTAAACGGCGGGGGCGGGCATCCTGAATGCGAGCTACCCTGACTTTCTCCACGCTTTCACAAACACCGGTCATTACGATAGGAAAGGTGTCCATGCAAAATCCTGGGTTCACACCGGTAGCCAGTACGGTGACGTTGTTTTCTTTAGCTATGGCGTCAAGCTCGGCGGAGATTTCAGGCTCCTTGTCCCAGGGATATGATAACTCTTCGCAGGTGGATACTACGTTTATGCCTTTCTTTAGCAAGGAAATAACCTGGTCTTTAATTTTAACAAGAGATGAGCCGGCGGCATGTATAGCAATGTCTCCGCCTTGGGCAAAGGCAGTATCCATATTATCGGTTAGTTCTACACCTAACTTTTTGTCTAACCCTATTACTTCACCTATATCCTTACCCAAGTTTAGCAATTCGATAGCGCCAACAATCTTCATACCATCTTTCTGTGAAACTAACTTGGCAGTCCGTATACCAATAGGCCCCAAGCCGTAGCAAATTACTCGTATTTCCCGCCCCATTAAACACCTCCTCTAATATTTTGCTCTTATTATAACATTGGGTAATGATAAGGTCAAACAATGTTGTAGTGTGAACGATGGGCATTATATCGGCCTTTGAGCACGAATAGTTTGACAAATGGCATGCAATAAATGTAGAATGATATAATAGAGGGTGGTTCAGCGTGATGAAGACGAGTGTCTACCAGCGCTGTGTTTACAGGTATGATAACTATGTTGTTTGGGAACAGCAGCGAGTAGATGGTGAATTGCAATGGACAAGGTCTTAGCTATTATCTTGGCTGGAGGCCGAGGGGAGAGGCTGGGCATTTTAGCCCATGAGCGAACCAAGCCGGCTATTCCCTTTGCTGGAAAGTACCGTATTATAGATTTTACCCTGAGTAACTGCGTTAATTCTGAAGTTCCTAATGTAGCTGTCTTGACCCAGTATCAACCTATGTCTCTCTCCGACCATATCGGTATTGGTGCTGCCTGGGGCTTGGATCGTCTGGATGGTAAAGGAATAAAGGTACTACAACCTTATTTGGCGCGTGAGGAAGACCGTGGCTGGTATAAAGGAACCGCCGACGCTGTATATCAAAATCTCAGCTACATTGATCAACAAGGTGCTGAGATGGTGCTGATCCTTAGTGGTGACCATATCTATAGAATGGACTATTCTGAGATGATCAAATTTCATCGGGAAGTCCAGGCCGATGTTACATTAGCCACTACTACTATGCCCTACGAAGAGTTAGAGCGGTTTGGCACGGTTACCGTAGACGAAGAGGGACAAGCGACTGGTTTCCAGGAAAAGGTCAAGAAACCAGAGAGCAATCTTGTCTCCATGGGTGTTTACCTTTTCCAAACAGATGTTCTTCGCCGATGTCTGGATGAAGATGCCCAAAGATCTTCTAGACATGACTTTGGCCGTGATGTGCTCCCTCAAATAGTGAAAGGTGACTACCGAACTTTTTGTTACACTTCTCATGGCTACTGGCGTGATGTAGGTACGGTAGCAGCTTATTGGCAAGCTAATATGGACTTGTTCGAGCCGCAGTCGTTCCTCCTGTTCGATGCTAATTGGCCTATTCGTACCAGAGAAGAGTTAGGGCCACCGGCTATCGTTTCCCAGACGGGTAATGTTGTTAACGCTATGATATCGAGTGGTTGTGTTATTGAGGGACGGGTGGAGCATTCAATTCTCTCACCAGGGGTTAGGGTAGCTGAAGGAGCGTTAGTTAAGGACTCTATTATCTTGTCTGACAGTGTTATTGGCCCATGTAGTATCGTTGATTATTCAATCTTGGACAAAGAGGTGGTAGTCGGAGCAGGCTGTCATATTGGCTGTGGCAGCAATTTCCAGATTAACCGCAGGGAACCTAAAGTAGCCAATACCGGGATTACCATTATTGGGAAAAGGGCTAAAGTTCCTGCCGGGATTAAGATGGGCCGTAATTGTATCACCTACTATGGTGTCACGGAAGATGATTTCCCCGGCCCCGAAATCCAAAGTGGTGAGACAATCAAACCAAAGCGTAGAAATTTACCTGAACGAGTATAGCTCACCTCTGGTGCCAGCCTGTTGGTTTACGATAGACTTCAAAAGGATAATATGTCAGAACTTAGACAAGACCCTACAACCAGAGAGTGGGTAATAATAGCTCCAGAGCGAGCCAAGCGCCCTCACCAAGCATTACAAAGAAAGCATATCGATGAATTACCCGATTGGGATGAGTCCTGCCCTTTCTGCCCGGGTAATGAAAGCAAAACCCCTGATGAGGTCTTCAGAGTCCCTGTCTCGAGTAAAGTCTCAGCCTGGGAGGTACGAGTAGTACCTAATCGTTTCGCTGCGCTAACACCTGATGGAGCTGTTGTGAGGAGTGAGCAGGGACGTTTTATTCATAAAATGGATGGCATTGGAGAGCATGAGGTAATAATAGAAAGCCCGTATCATAATACCACTATAGCATTGATGTCGTATGAGCAGGTACACAAGGTGTTGATCGCTTATCAAGTGAGATACAACACCTTGAAAAAAAATAGGCGGCTCAAGTTTATTACTATTTTCAAAAATCACGGGCAAGCATCGGGAACATCCTTGGTACATTCTCATTCGCAGTTAGTTGCCACACCCATCCCCGCTCCCTACTATCACCGAAGGCTCAATATAGCTGTAGGTTATTATTCTGATACTGGTAACTGCCTGTATTGTGATTTGCTTGCCGAGGAGCTAGAGAAGGGAGAGAGAATTGTTGCCGAGACCAAGGAATTTGTTGTCCTGCATCCCTATGCTTCACGCGCCCCATGGGAAAGCTGGATTATGCCCAAAAGGCATTATTCCTCATTTGGGCTGTTTCCCGATGAATATTTTACTGAACTGGCCAGGGTGCTAAAGGATACGCTACTATGCTTATATAAAGGCCTTGATAACCCAGCTTTCAACTATATGGTTGACACTACCATTACTGAGGATGAAGAGAACCCCTATTACCACTGGCATATACGGATAGTACCGAGGTTAAGTCTTATTGCCGGGTTTGAAATGGGTTCTGGTATTTATATCAACACAACATTGCCGGAGGAAACGGCGATTTTGATGAGACAAGCAGCCTACTCTTTTCCCGAAGATGTATGCTCTACGCTTAAGCAAAAATCCTGAGTAGCGCTTATTTCAACTCAAGCAATCGTGATAGGAATGTTGCCACTTCTGAGGTGGAATTGAGAAAGTACTCCGCAGCTGAGGCGGGGTTCTCCTGCCCAACAAAAATGCTCCAGCCCTGCGGACGGTGAATAATCCTGAAGGCATCTTCATCGGTGGTATCATCACCCAGATAAACGTTTAATGCCTTTTTATCGCCAAGCATTGTTTGTAGTTCCTGGATGATTGTCTCTACTGCTTTCCCTTTGTGCCAGTCTATCGGTGGCCTGATCTCCCAGACCTTTTTCCCCGAGGTAACTTTGATTATACCATCACGAAGTCCTGGCGCAGTAAGCTGGCGAAAGATATTAGCTACCTTCTCCTCCTCACCCTTTCTGACCAACCGGTAATGAACACTTAAACTTAGCCCTTTATCCTCTACAATAACCCCATCAATATCCTTGAATTTGGCTGAGGCGTGCGAGGCCATGTCTTTTATGGTGACCTGAGCTGCCTCTGCTGCCGGATTGATGAACTTTAGACCAGGCCCCTCTATTTCAAAGCCGTGATTTCCGGCATAGTAAATACCTTCTATTCCCACTAAGGCCTTGACTTCTGAGAGCGAGCGGCCGCTGATAATGCCGATACTAAAGGTTGTTTTTTGCGCCAGGGCAATCAGTTTCTCTCTGACCGCGGGTGGCAGTATTGCCTCATCCGGTCGGCCGACAATCGGGGTTAATGTACCATCATAGTCTGATAGTAGCACCACGTGAGAAGCTTTCCTGACTTCGGATGAGAAAGACTCCCATGACTGAAAAAGGTGTTGCACTAGATTCCCGCCATCGAGATAAGCTTGGAGACCATCGAGCCACCCCATCGGTAGATATTGTTGTTGGCCACCGTTGCTCGCATTGCCTTCATTCGCCGCTGTCTCTCACTCTTTGGCATCTCTATCGCCTCTTTTATCTTTCTGGCAAATTCATCAATAGCAAAGGGGTTAATTAAGACGGCTTCTGGCATCTCATCGGCAGCCCCCGCAAATTTACTTAGAATTAAAACACCATCTTCATCAACCCGTGCGGAAACGAATTCCTTGGCGACCAGATTCATGCCATCCTGGAGAGAGCTAACCACGCAGAAGGTTGCCAGACGGCGTAGAGCATCCAGCGTGGAACGAGAGAGTTGCCTCGTCAGCGGTATTACCGGTTGCCAGGATTCGTTACCGTATTTTTCGTTGATATGCTCGATGAGGTACTCCATTCTCTGGTGAAGCTTCTGGTAGCTCTCAATCTGAGTTCGGCTGGGCATACCGGCCTGGATGAAGACTATCTTGTCTCTATAGTCGGGATTATCTTCGAGGAATTTATCCAGTGCCTCCAGCCTCTCTGGTATGCCTTTAGTGTAATCTATTCTGTCCATGCCTACGCCGATATATTTTCCTTCTAAATTGAACTCACGTCGCAGGTTCTCCATTTCCTGCTCAACCTCTTTTCTATTTGCTCCCTGGGAGAGGCTGTCGAAATCCACACTTATGGGGAAAGGTTGCACCAGTGTAGTCTTCCCGCGGTGTAGTGCGGTAGACTTTTCATAATCTACAGTACCTCCCAGACCGTGTTCAACTGTTTCCAGAAAATTACGGCAGAAGGATGGGGTATGAAATCCCATCAGGTCATTACCCAGTATGCCATCAAGTATCTCTTCTTGCCATGGGCAGGTCCGAAATATTTCGTGGGTTGGCCACGGAATGTGCCAGAACTGGCCGATGGTTAGCCTGGGATTCTGCTCTCTGAGAAGGCGGGAAAGCAGGGCAAAGTGGTAATCTTGAACCAGGACCATGGCTTTACGGTCAGCTATTTCCTGGATGATCGCCTCGGCAAAAATCTGGTTTACTTTCTTATAGGTGTTCCAGTCGGATTCCCTGAAGGTAGGTTGGGTAAAGGCTACATGGCATAATGGCCATAATGCCTCATTAGAGAAGCCAAGGTAAAAGCCGGCTATCTCATCCTCGGTTAACCACACCCGCCGTAGAGTGTATTCCGGTTTTTCCGGTGGAACGGCCACTCGATTATGGGAGTCGACAACCTTCCTGTCAGCATTGCCACTACCATGGGCAACCCAGGTACCTTTTGAAGCCCGCATTACCGGATCTAGAGCTTCGGTGAGCCCGCTGACCGGGCGGTTACAGATGAGCTCGTCGCCAGACATGGTGTGGATGTAGGGTTCCCGGTTGGAGACTACCAGAAACAGGTAATCACCCAGTTTTTCCTGTACCAGTTGGTATAGCCCATCCTTATCCCATCTTAGATTTTCCATTTTGCACCTCTACCTTGGCCTATTTATTTATGCTGTATTTACATAAATGTAATCAAACTAACCCGTCGCTGTCAAGTTATTATCGATACCAGCATTTAAGTTGTGGTATAGTAGTTTTGTTGGTCGTGTTTAAGTCAGGGCGCTAACTGTAGTTGGATATTAATTCTGAGGATAGTGATGGGAAGTAATTTGTTACCAGCCGCTATTACTGATAATTTAGAAACTCGTTTTATCGGGCAGAGAGTCGTTTATTATCCCAGTGTAACTTCAACCAATGAAGTGGCCAGACAAGAAGCTCAGCGAGGGGCATCGGAAGGAACGGTCATCATTGCCGATGAGCAAACCGTAGGGAGGGGCCGGAAAAAACGCGCCTGGCTATCACCCAGGGGTAGTATCGCTTTGTCTATTGTTCTCTATCCCAGCATAGTTCACCTGCCTTCCCTTATTATGGTAGCCTCTCTGGCTGTAGCCCATAGTATTGAAAGTGCCACTGGTTTGAAACCGCAGCTTAAGTGGCCCAACGATGTTCTTATCAGGGGTAGGAAGGTGTGTGGCATTCTGATTGAAAGTGGGGTTAAGGGAAGGAAGGTAGATTACGCTGCAGTCGGTATTGGTATAAACATCAACCTCCGGATGGCTGATTTTCCTGAAATCTCAACAATTGCCACCAGCCTTTCTGCAGAGTTGGGGAGAGAGATACCGCTAGAGCATTTCATCCGGTGTCTGTTGATTGAAGTAGAGAGACTCTACCTGGATTCGCAGTCTGGTGAAGCTATCTTTCAGCAGTGGCGAAGTCGCTTGGTAACACTAGGCAGGAGAGTTCAGGTAAGCTACGGTGAAACCAAGCAAGAAGGTATAGCCGAGTCAGTAGCTGAAGATGGCAGCTTACTGCTACGCTCTCCAGGGGGAAGTTTGGTCAAAATTGTGGCTGGGGATGTTACCCTGCGTGATTGCTAATAAACATAGACTCAGAGCCCACCGTTAAGCAGACTCTGAGTTTTTACATTAGCTAGAAACCATTAGGCTATTTCTTCTCTTACTGCTTTGAAGCACCTTTGTCCATAAACATCTTGATAAGGTCTATCGGTAAGGGGAAGATTACAGTGCTGTTCTTTTCCGAGGCTATCTCGGTTAGTGTTTGCAGATAGCGAAGTTGCAGGGTAACAGGCTCTTTGGCAATAACGGCACCGGCTAGAGCCAACTTCTCTGAGGCCTGAAACTCACCTTCAGCGTGGATGATTTTGGCTCGCCGCTCACGTTCCGCTTCTGCCTGAGCCGCCATCATGCGCCTCATCGTTTCAGCGAGCTCGACTTCCTTAATCTCCACGGTGCTGACCTTTACTCCCCACGGGTCGGTATGTTCATCAATTATCTTTTGCAGCATTTGGTTAAGTTTTTCCCTGGAGGCCAATAGTTCATCCAGTTCAGATTGTCCCAGTACATTGCGCAGTGTCGTCTGGGATATCTGTGAGGTAGCTCTGATATGGTCCAGAACCTTCACTACCGACGCCTCAGGGTCGACTACCCTGAAGTACACCACAGCGTTTACCCTCACGGTAACGTTGTCCTTGGTGATTACCTCTTGTGATGGGACATCCATGGTTACCACTCGCAGATCTACTTTCACCATGCGGTCGACAAAGGGAATAATGATAAACAGGCCTGGCCCTCTGGCTCCAACCAAACGTCCCAGGCGGAAGATAACTCCTCGCTCATACTCAGGAACAATTTTGACCGCCATTGGCGCAATTATAAGTATGGCCAGGGCGATAATTCCAATAGCAACCCAATTCATTGTTTAACCTCCTTTACTGTGTTTTATGGGCTACCCACATTTTTAGACCGTCAACCTTGGTTACAATCACCTCCTCTCCGGGTTCTATGCGACCAGTCTCTGATATTGCTGTCCAGCGTTCTCCCTCAATAAAAACGGTACCTTTAGGCTCCATGACTGTCTGGACTTCAGCAGTCCTTCCTATTAGCTCTTCCTTGCCAGCCAGCACATGTTGTCGGTGGGCTCGAATTCCCCAAATAATGGTGACGGCAATGAAAGCTGCAATACCAACTATAATCAGGACAATTATCCATGCGTCTATTCGAAACCAGCTTGGGTCTATTTGAAACAATAGATACCTCCTAGGAAATAGAATTTTAGGCTCATTCTTTTACCTCCTCTTTTGTCTTTCTCCGTACGTAGAACTTAAGATCCTCATATTTAGTTATTACTACTTGCTCCCCGGGTTTTATTCTCCCCTCATCTAATATTGCTGTCCAGCGTTCTCCCTTGAATAGGACTGTACCCTCAGGGTTCAGGGTTGTTTTAACTACAGCGGTCTTACCGATAAATTCCTCTCTGCCAGTATACGGTTGGCGGCGATGAGCTCGCATTATACGGTTGAGAACAAAGACAAAGAAGAGTGCGATAACAAGAGCGAGTATACTAATGAACCACGGGTTTACACTAAACGGGGAGCCTTGCGGGAACAAGATAAAAGCACCCAGTACCAGCGCGATTACGCCGCCACCGGTAAGTAGTCCAAAACTGGTGGTAAATATCTCGGCAATAAACAGCCCAAAGGCTAAAACGATGAGTAGAATACCGGCAATGTTCACGGGTAGTTGCCCTAGTGAGTAAAAGGCTAATAGCCCGCTGATGGCGCCGACTACACCAGGGAAAATGAGCCCCGGATTTAAAATTTCTATCATGATACCGAGTGAAGCTAAACTTAACAGAAGGATGGCGATATTCGGGTCGGCAATAGCATAAAGAAAGCCCTCAATGGCACTCATATTAATGTCTTGAGTAGTTGCCCCCTGGGTATTTATAGTGACCACACGACCATCAAGCAGGGTTACCTCTCTGCCATCAAGCTGAGAGATGAGGCTATCGAGATCAGGGACTACCATGTCAATGACATTAAGCTCCAGAGCTTCCTGCTCGGTGGCAGAAACGGCTTCTCTGACGGCTTTCTCAGCCCAGTCCATGTTGCGTCCGTGGGCTTCAGCGATACTTCTGATATAGGCTGCCGCATCGTTGAGTACTTTTTCCTTCATCGTTTCTGACATTTGTTGCTCACCGTCGCCACCGAGCGACACCGGGCTGGCGGCACCAATAGCAGTATTGGGCGCCATAACAGCCACATGAGCAGCCATAGTAATGAAAACCCCTGCAGAGGCTGCCCGGGCTCCCGATGGAGAGACGTATACTACTACGGGAATACGGGCGTTAACAATCGCCTGCACGATGTCACGCATGGCGGTATCCAGTCCCCCCGGCGTGTCCATTTGAATGATACAGACGGTAGCATTACTGTCTTCGGCATCCTCAATGCCACGCTCAATGTAGTCAGCCAGGACGGGGTTAATTGCCCCGTCGATATTCAGCAATGTAATAGTCGGCGAAGCTGCTTGAGCACCGATAGCAGTACCGGCGATAATCATTATGCCTAGCAACAGTATAATACGTAGAATTTTTAACACAAATAACCCTTCCAGCAATCTGGATAATACAGTGCAAGTATTATAAACAGTATTATTGCAAATAGCAAATAGTCAAGGTTGAAGCGATAGCTAGATTTAGTGTAGAATTTACTAGCTATTGGTAAAGGTGATGAAAGGTGTGGTATGAAGGTTCAAAGGTGTAAGGGAAATAGGGACTTGTCTCCGGAGGAGATGTGGAGATTTCGTCTCATTGAAGGAGCGTTTAGAAATTGCTGCCGTAGGTGGGGATATAAGGAGGTCAAGACACCAACCCTGGAGTATCTGCACCTTTTTACCGCTACCGGAACACTTACCTCCGGGATGCTGAGTAAAGTGTATTCTTTCCTTGATTGGGATGGTTGGAGTGGTGAACGGGTGGTCTTAAGACCGGATGGTACTATCCCTATCGCCCGGCTTTATATTGACAGTATGGTAGAAAAGATAGCTAAGCTCTTCTATGTAACCAATGTCTTTATTTTTGAAGCCACCGGAAAAAAGACGAGGGAAAGATGGCAGTGTGGCACTGAGCTCATTGGAGTGAGTTCTCCAACTGCTGATGCCGAGCTAATAACACTAGCTGGGGAAGTTTTGGGTAAGTTGAGACTCGATGATTTAGAGTTGAGGCTATCTCATGTTGGCTTAATTAAGGCCTTACTTAAGAAGTTTGGGCTAAGTGATGAACAGCAGGCCAGAATATTTACCCAGATTCTGGATGGGGATGGGGAAGCTCTGGCAAAGCTTGAGCCAGTAAGTCATGACTTAGGGGAGTCTTTATCCCTCCTACTTGACTTAAAGGGGAAATCATCCGGGTTTCTAAGAAACCTGCAGGTTCTATTAAATGATAATTCGCCTGAGCTTAAGCCTTATATTGATGATTTTGTAAATACTGTTGAACTTCTGGATGCTCTAGGTTGTGATTACCAGATTGATATCGCTTCGGCAGCAGGTTTTGAGTACTATACCGGGATAGTCTTCCAGTTCTTTAGTGGTGAGGAGAAGATTGGTGGTGGTGGAAGATACGATGCCCTGATCCCTTTAATGGGTGGGGGGGATGTCCCTGCGTCCGGTTTTGCTCTTTATCTTGATCGCCTGATGAATGTGGTGAAAATAGAGCCTCCGGCTAACCATAAAAAGGTATTGGTTAGGCTGGAATCCAGCGAAGGTGAAGTGGTGAAAGAGGGTTTTAACACTGCTAGTAGCCTGCGTGAAGCCGGGTATGTGGCTGAGGTGGATTTGGGTGGGCGGGATCTAGCTGATTTCCGGTGGCTGCTTGATATCAGTAAGGGGCTACAATTTGTTTTGACTGATCAGGATAGGCAAAAAAGGTTTGAATTTAGAACAGTGAGCGAGGCTGTGAATATATTAGGAGAGAAGGGTGCCGATAAAGATAGCCTTACCTAAAGGGAGCTTACTTCGCGAAACGGCTGCCTTGCTTGATAGAGCTGACTGGGGGCTTAGTGACTATAATCAAAAAGCGGGTTTTTACCGTCTTGAATCCCTGAAATTTCCCCATCTTTTTGCTAAGGTATTTCATGAAAAGGATATTCCTATTCAGGTAGCAGTGGGGAACTATGATTTGGGGATTTGTGGCTTGGATTGGGTTGAAGAACTTTTGGTTAAATACCTTAGCAGCGCTGTAGTTCGGGTAAAAAATCTAGGGTATGGGGATAGCACCCTATATATAGCTGCCAGTGGGTTATCTGGCACATCAACAATAGAGGAATTGCAGGCGAAGCCGAGCATGGTGCGCATTGCTAGCGAGTATCCTAATCTGGCTGAATCCTTTGCCGTGGAATTTCGATTGCGGCAATTCGGTTTCTTTCCCCTGTGGGGTGCTGCTGAGGTCTATCCCCCAGAGAGTGCTGATTTAGCATTAATATCGGTAGGAGCGGAGGGAAAGCTATGGGACTATGGGCTGGTGCCAGTAAGCAAAATTCTTGATTCCAGCGCTTGCTTGATAGCTAATGCCAGTAGTTGGTTAGCTAAAGACCTGAGTGAGATAGTAGCTTCTATAGAGAGTGGGTTGCTTGGTTCAGAGGAGTCATCTTCTCGTCCTAGTATAGTGAAAATAAAGGATTTGCCTGAAAGAGAAGAGCCTATCGAGGTAGATTCAGATACAGTCTGGCTGGCTTTACCCGATGGGCATCAACAACCACCTGCCCTGCGTCTGCTCAGTAGAGCCGGAATTCAGATTGATGACAAAATAACAAACCGCCGGCCAAATATCGGTTTAGCTGGGGTTATGGCTAAGATGATCAGACCACAGGATATGCCTTTACAGGTAGCTAACGGGAACTTTACCCTGGCTATTACGGGTCATGATTGGCTTACAGAACACCTTTGTCAGTTTCCCTCGAGCCCGGTGAAGAAGTTTCTAGATCTTAAGTTCGGTAAGGTTAAACTGGTAGCTGTCGTGAGTAAGGATATATTAGTGAACGATGCCCAGGATTTACGGCAGCTGAATTCAGAGCGGGCAGCGCCGTTAAGGGTAGCTTCAGAATATGTAAACATTGCTGATAAGTATGCACGCGATAATCACCTGGGACCGTACCGGGTGATTCCTACCTGGGGTGCCAGTGAGGGTTTTATACCTGAAGATGCTGATCTGCTTATTGAGAATACCCAGACAGGACGAACTATAGCCCGGCATAACCTTAAGATTATTGACACTCTTTTTGAGTCAACTGCTTGTCTGATTGGCACTACCGATTGTGATTTAGATTCTAACAAGGGTAAGAGGGTTCAGTCTATTATTAGTAGGCTGCAAGCTAACTTGGAGGGCGACTAAAGTTGGAAATTATTAAAGGTTTCTCGTTGGTAAAACCGTTGTTGGCCAGACAACCATTGGCTGAGCTTTATTCAGTATCAACAGCAGTGAAGCACAGACTCAGAGAGATGTTTGATACGGAAGACCCGGAGCAGGCAGTGAGACAGATTATTAGTGGTGTACGTCGGGGAGGTGATACAGCCCTGGTTGACTATACATTAAAGATTGACGGGGTGAACCTTACCTCGCTGGAGATAAGCAAAGAGCAGGTAAGTAATGCCTCACGGGAGGTTAGTCAAGAACTGGTGTCGGCGCTCAAACTGGCAGCGGAGCGTATAAGCAGCTTCCACAACATGCAGAAAGATAATTTTCATAAGGAATTTTCTGTTCGAGGCCTGGGACAATTGATACGCCCGCTAGAGCGTGTCGGTGTTTATGTTCCCGGTGGTACCGCTTCTTATCCATCAACAGTGCTGATGACAGCTATCCCGGCTAAGGTTGCCGGTGTTAAAGAGGTTGTTCTGGTTACGCCACCATCAGGGGGGTTTGTGCCCCCGGCTACGTTGGTAGCTGCTGATATTGCCGGGGTCAATCGTATTTTTAGTGTTGGTGGTGCTCAGGCAATCGCTGCCCTGGCCTTTGGCACCGATTCTATCCCCAGGGTGGACAAGATTTGCGGCCCGGGGAATATCTTTGTCACTCTGGCTAAGAAGTTGGTATATGGAGTGGTGGCTATTGATGGCCTCCAGGGGCCAAGTGAGGTGTTGATTATAGCTGATGAAACAGCTAATCCTAAATACTGTGCCTTAGACCTCCTGGCTCAGGCGGAACACGACCCCTTAGCTTCAGCTATCTTGGTAACTACTTCTCAGCAGTTAGCTGCTGAGGTTGCCAAAGAAGTCGAGCAGCAGTTGAAAGACTTAGAGCGCCAGGCTATAGCTGCCGAGTCCTTAGAAAACAGGGGTATGATTGCTGTAGTTTCTAGTTTGGATGAGGCTATAGAATTAGCTAACCTTTATGCTCCAGAGCACCTTTGTCTGATGGTAGATAGAGCTGATACTTATATTGATAAGATAACCAATGCTGGTTGTATATTTGTCGGGGAGAAAGCAACGGTAGCGCTTGGTGATTATGTAGCTGGCCCAAGCCATGCTTTGCCCACGGGGGGTACGGCTCGTTTTAGCTCACCGCTTAATGTAGCTGACTTTATCAAGTTTACCAGCCTGGTTAGTGTAGACGAGGCTGATCTGCAACAACTGGGTAAAGTGACTTCAGTCATCGCTAGGGCTGAAGGGCTTGAAGCTCATGCCCGGGCAGTAGAAGGACGTCTTGAGACGGATTAAGATCTTCCCTGCCTCTCTTTATATGACACCTTCCTCTTTAAGCCGGGTAAACTCTTCGTGAGTGCAACCTAACCAGTCGCAGTATATTTCTTCATTGTGTTCACCTAGCAATGGGGCGGTGGTTTTTATCTTCCCCGGTGTTTTGGAAAGTTTAATTGGTATGCCTATTAGCGGCACCTTGCCTACCTCTGGATGCTCAACCTCAACCAGCATCTCTCGAGTGCGAATGTGGGGGTCGGTGGCGACTTCAGGTACAGTGCTCGCTCGGGCGCACGGTACACCTGCCTTATTGAATTGGCTCGCTACTTCATCGACTGTTTTCTCGGCTGCCCATCCATTAATCCAATCAGTAAAAAATTGCCGATTCTCAGGTCGAGCCCGGTCATAGTCAGATTGGAATCTCGGGTCGCTAGCCAGTTCCTCCTTATCCATTGTCTTGAGAAACCGTTTCCAGATGGTGTTTCCGAC
>Ga0265594_1000204_pt1 | contig 47779 bp, 33 predicted proteins | sample saktaG_11_FD_190147 | JGI IMG/M metagenome (GOLD analysis project Ga0265594, IMG submission 190147) | Saline water microbial communities from Sakinaw Lake, British Columbia, Canada - sak_2011_5_24_80m | ecosystem: Environmental > Aquatic > Non-marine Saline and Alkaline > Saline ...
ATGAAAAACAGTGACCGAATATTATCCGGGAATAAATTCTTCCCAGAGATTTCACCCGACCTCGTTCCAGAAACCTCAATATTCCCATGAAGCGATGTTGTATCTATACGACGATCAAAGTCTATGATGATTGTGTCCTGCCATAATGCAAAATTCAATGGATAATTGCCTATGACAATTGGTCCGGTTTCATTATCTACGTGAAACACGCCGGTCCGCCCGGCAAGCCCGGTATCATTATCCAATGGAGTAACCTGAAACATTACTGTATTGATATCAAGATTAGGGATATCCTGATCTGAATGCCAGATAAAGGATAAAGTATCTTCTGACGCCGGTATATCATTGTAGTCAAAATTTATAGATGGTTCTTGCCAATTTTCACCTGAATCCGTTGAATATTGCATCAGGTAATTCAGTGTGTCATTTTCTGCATCTGTCGCAATGAACTTCAACTCGACATCACCGGTTTTTTCTGAAACGGGAGTAAACAGAGTATCAATAATCGGTATATCATTATTGTCAAGATGAAAAGCACTGGTAGAATCTGCAAACCCGATACTGATATCATAAGGAGTTATTCTGAACCGCACGGTATATAAATCAATCCCCGGAAGGTCTGTCCCTGAGTTCCAGATTAAACTATCAATATAGTTTTGAAATCCAATATTAGAGGTATCGCCGATAACAGATGCGTTTGACCAACTATTCCCGCTATCGATTGAATATTCACAATGGATAGAAACGACGCTTAATGAATCATTATCAACAGTATAATGAATCATTACGCCAGCGGTCTGTTCGCCCTCAATATCTTTCAGGGTTATTGACGGGACGTTATTATCTACAAATACTGATATTGTATCGGCATAGCCTGTATCATTGTCAGCCGGCGTCAGCCTGAAGAGGATTGTATCAGTAACATTCGGAATATCTTCTATTGAATTCCAGACGAAAATTCCTGCATACCCTGTGCTATCAAGGTTTGTAATATCACCGGTTATTGTAGCGGGCTTAAACAGATCTGTTTCCTTATCGTAATATTCAGCAAATATATCCAGCGTATCACCTTCGACATCACTCAATGTATAGTTGATTGGAATATCGCCTGTATTTACGCCGGGAACTTCTACTAACGAAATTTCCGGCATATCATTATTATCAAGATGAAAATCTGCTGTTTCATCAGGAATACCGGTATTTACATCTTTCGGTGTTATTCTGAACCGCACTGTGTATAAATCAATCCCCGGAAGGTCTGTTTCCGAGTTCCAGATTAAACTATCAATATAGTTTTGAAATCCAATATTAGAGGTATCGCCTGTAATAGATGCGTTTGACCAACTATTTCCGCTATCGATTGAATATTCACAATGTATAGAAACAGTAGTCAATGAATCATTGGCAATCTCATAGGAAATCAGAACATCCCCGGATTGCTCTCCCGAAATATCATCAAGCGCTATTGAAGGTAAACTGTTATCTACGAATATTGAAACTGTATAAGCCAATCCTGTATCATTATCCGTTGCAGTCATACGAAACTGTACCGTGTCGGCAATATTTGCAAAATCCTCCATCGAGCGCCAGATAATATCGCCGGAGTATTGACTACTATCCAGATTAGCCATCGTTCCACTGACAGTTGCCGGTTTAAAAATCTGGGCTGCTTTATAGAAATATTCAGCAAATATATCCAGCGTATCACCTTCTGTATCGCTCAATGTATAGTTGATTGGAATATCGCCTGTATTTACGCCGGGAACTTCTGCTAACGAAACTTCCGGAATATCATTGTTATCAAGATGAAAATCAGATGTTTCCCCGGGAATACCGGTATTTACATCAGTCGGCGTTATCCTGAACCGCACGGTGTATAAATCAACGCCCGGAAGGTCTATCCCGGAATGCCAAACTAAACTGCCATTATATCCTGAGCTGTCAATATCTGATGTATCGCCGGTAACTGTGGTCAAATTCCAATTTTGCCCGGAATCTATAGAATATTCAGGATAGATTGTCAAAGTATCGCCCTCATCATCGCTTAAAACATAATCAAACCTGACATCCCCACTTAACTCTCCCTCCATTACAGTTGTTATCGTTACTGAAGGCACTCCCAAATTGTCTAATAATATTTTCGTAGTATCCATCAGTCCGATATCGTTATCACTCGGTGTAATACGGAATAAAGTATATTGTGCCGCTTCGGGCAAATCTATCCTGCTTTGCCATATTACACTGTTAGCATATTGCGTAATTCCGCTTGTATCACCTGTAATAGTCGCGTGAACCCAATTTTTTGACGTCTCGTTATAGTATTCGCACCAGATACTGAGCGTATCGTTTTCTGCGTCATTGAGTTGATAATTTATAGTTATATTATCTTTTTGCTCACCAGTCAAATCGCTCATTACCACCGTTGGCGTTTTGTTGTTATCAATATGAAAAACAGAGGTTGTATCGCTTTCCCCAATGTCATTATCGCTCGGTATTAATTGCAGTTTAACAGTCATAACATCCGCTCCAGGCAAATCCTGCTCGCTGTTCCATATCAGGCTACCGGTATATTCCAATATTCCGGTAGTATCGCCGATAACAGTTGCTTTTGCCCAACTAATTCCATCATTTATTGAGTAGTTAAGCCTGATATCTAAAGAGTCACCTTCATCGTCTGACAATTCATAGCTCAGAACTAGTAGTCCGCTCTGCTCGCCGCTTATGTCAGCCAATTGCACTGCCGGAGGCTTATTGTTGTCGAGATGAAATAGAACAGTCGAATCTGCTCTGCCGTCCGACCAATCGTCTGTGGGAATTACCTTAATTTTAAGGTTCTCAATATCCTTTCCTGGCAAGTCTTTTATCGAATTCCAAATTATTACTCCGCTGTATTTACTGCTATCTATGTTGGAAGTATCGCCGATAACAGTTGCTTGCTGCCAGATTGCGTCAAATTTGTAATAACAGCTCACCTTTAGCAAATCATAAGTTGTATCGTTAAGTGTGTAGGATATTCTTACGGAATCACTATATTCTTCTTGTGTACCCGCTAAGGCTATAGATATTGAGTGACTGTGATTATTATCAAGATTGAAAGCATTGGTCATTCCAGGCGTACCGATGTTATGCGGGTCAGAGTCTCTTGGAGTGATTTTGAATTTCATATTGGGAATATCTTTCCCGAACAGATCGGTACTCGAATTCCAAACCAAATAACCGGTATAATTAGTCTGAGTTATATTAGTAATGTTTCCTGTAACTGTGGCGCTATGCCAGTTCGCTCCACCGTCGCTTGTATATTTGGGAATCAGGCTAACAGCGTCGCCTTCCGTATCACTGATCACATAATCTATTCTTATATCGCCGCTCTGCTCGTTATCAATATTTGATAGCGCTATGCTTGGATTATTATTGCCGTCATCAGGGTGAAAAGTATAAGATTGCTCACCCGCCTGGTTACCGTAAATATCTTCAATGTCATTGCAGATTACAGTAATCTGCTCATCGGCAGACGGTAATATTTGACCAGAGGCAAGATACAATTTATAAGACTGGATTCTATCTAAAATCAATCCACTGCTTAAACTCCAATTATTAACGTTACAAATCGAAGAATTATTTACCTCCTCGTCAAATATCACCGTTATCGTTGAATCTCCCGCCACTCCTTCTGCTGCAAGCAGCACAGGTGGTGTGCCGTCTGATTTTCCGGTGCAGACCGATAATTTGGATTTTCTCAAATCACTGGCTTCTGCCCTTATACCAAATTTATATTCTCCATCCGAAAGCACTGCTATATAGTCTAAATTTGTGGAATCCAAAGTCACCCAAACTGTTGTAGTATCAATAATACCCGTCTTATTATCATAATAAAGAAAATATTGATGTGCAAAGATATTTGTATCCCATGATATTTTTACCTGCCCGCCAGATAGTGTCTGAGCTACAAAACCAGAGACCGGCAACATTCCGACTCGTTCTGTAAAATAGGGCTCATAATCAACCTTCGCTACTTCTCCACCCGTATCATAGAAATCCCAGATACCTGCTTTGATATCATTTTCAATAGTTGTTCCCCAGTAATTGTTTTCTGCATTAATTGTTGCGGTTGGATTAGCTGTCACTCTAATATCGTATTCCGTATTGTCATAGATATTGTTGTAATTTATAGTGGGAGAACTCGAAGTTTCGATTCCGTCGCTGCCGTTATTGAAAATGTCATTATAACTTATCGGAATATTGGCTAATGTTTTTATACCGTCCCCTGCGTTTCCCGATATTCTATTCTGATATATTGTTACACCTGAAGAAGCAGTATAAATGCCGTCACCATTATTCGCAGAGATTGTATTATTTTCTATAGAAGTATAAATATTTGAATATATTCCAGCGGAATTGCCAGCTATATTGCAATTTTTAATCTCTGTGCCTGAATAAGCACCACCGAAATATATTCCCCAGTTGGTATTTGCAATGATTTGGCAATTTCTCACTTTAATCTGACCATAGCCGTAATTGTAGTTTATCCCATATCCATTGTTGTTGCTTATCGTTGAGTTGGTTATAATTGGTGATGATGTTCCTGAAGTGAAATATAAACCATTACTGTTATTATCGGAAATAGAGCAATTGTTGATTTGCGGTGAGCAACTGGCAGCATATATGCCTGTACCGCTGGTTTTTATCTTGCAGTTATCAATATTAGCATTTGTGTAACTCAGGTATATACCGTAGTTGCTGTTCTTCTCGATTAATGAGTTGCTTATACTGAATGAACCGACATTGCTAGTATAGATTCCGTCGCTGGAGCCCTGTAATTTAAGATAATTGATATTTGCCGAGCTGCCTTCCGTAAAGTTGAGTTTTGTCCATAGCCCCGGAGATGGGGAAGCCACGGAACTTATTAAAACCGTATCACCAATTGTGCCGTTGACTATTAAATTCCCGTATATGTTGAAATTATAATATCCGTCGAACCTTATCTCCGCACCAGCTTCGAGAGTCAATGTCACATCGGTATCTACCGCTAAATTTCCATTAACAATGTATGGGCTGTTGGTTTTTGTCCAGGTAGTATCTGATGTAATAATACCTGATATAAATGAACCGCAGAAGCCTGACATATCTAAATAAACTATCGGATAATGCGGGTCATTGCAGCTAATCGCTAAACGATCCTGATAATTGCCGTATGCCGTGGGTGTAAATGCAACTGTTACTATTAAGCTGTCGTCGGATAAAATCACACCAGAAGACGGGCTTGGCACAAATACTGAATTAGAAGAAGTGAGATTAGTAATTTGAAGTGTACTATCAACGCCGTTGTTATAAATCGTGAATTGCATACTCATAGTGCTGTCAATTTTCACACCGCCAAAATTGATCGAATTGGTGGAAAGCGAAATATCCGCTTCTTTATTTCGATTTAGTAATACGGAAACTGTATTTGAATTACTCCAATTCGCTACAGCAATATCCATATCTCCATCACTGTCAAAATCTGATGAAAAAATAGACATTGGGTTATCTACAGTTGGGTAGCTATTTCTATCTTGAAAAGTCCCGTCTCCATTATTTATCAAAGCAGATACTGTACTTGAATTCAAATTCGTCACAGCCAGATCTATATCGCCGTCGCCATCAAGATCAGTAGAAAAAACTGATGTTGGATTACTTCCAGTTGAATAGTCAGTCCTATTTTGAAACGTTCCGTCACCGTTGTTTAGTAAAATAGAAATTGTGCTTGAATTATAATTTGTCGTAATCAGATCCATATCTCCGTCGCTATCAAGATCAGACGAGGAAACAGATCGTGGATTGCTTCCGGTTGAATAGTCGATTTTATCTTGAAAAGTCCCGTCTCCATTGTTTAGTAAAGTAGAAACTGTGCTTGAATTCAAATTCGCTACTATCAAATCCATATCCCCGTCGCCATCAATATCTGATGAAAAAACAGAATATGGGTTATTTCCAGTTGGGTAGCTAGTTCTATCTTGAAAAGCCCCGTCGCCACTGTTTAATAAAACGGAAACTGTGCTTGAAATATCATCAGCAATAGCCAGATCCATATCTCCATCGCTATCAAGATCAGACGAGAAAACAGATCGTGGTTTAATTCCGGTCGGGTAGCTAGTTCTATCCTGAAAAGTACCGTTTCCATTATTTAGTAAAATAGAAACTGTGTTTGAACCTTCATCAGCAACAGCAATATCAATATCTCTATCGCCATTAAAATCTGATAAAAAAACAGATAATGGATTACTTCCGGTTGAATAATCGGTTTTTGACTGAAATGTACCATCACCGTTGTTCAGCAATATAGAAACATTGTCTGAATTACGATTCGCCACCGCCAGATCCATATCTCCATCGCCATCCAGATCAGAAGAAAAAATAGAATGTGGATGACTTCCTGCTGTATAGTCCGTTTTGGGTTGAAAGACACCGCTTCCTCCATCCACTTCAATAGTAAAAGACCATTCATAAGGATTGGGTAAAGGATCGCTCGCTGAGGTTTGTATACCTGTGGTTAAAGTTACTGTTAAGTTTTCTCCAACTGTAAAATTATCAGCAGGATTAAATGTGGCGGTTTTAGTGCCGGCATCATAGCTATAGACTCCGGCATGTAAGCCGGTCTGAGACGCATGGACGATAAAGGTATTTGAATTAATCGTAGAACTATTCATATCGACGCCAAAAGTCACGGATATATCGGTATCTTTTGAAACATTTAGAGCATTCTGCGTCGGGGTATGGGAAATGATTATCTTTCCTTCAGCCGATAAATAAATCTTAGCATTAGGTTTATTCGCCGCATTGCTGCTAATTGTCAGACTATCGGTATAATTGATAACAGCATCGGGAATGAAATAGACCTCCACAACAGCACTGTCATCAGCCGGAACAACAAAATTAGATTGTGATACTGTGAAAACCGAATTTGAACTTTGAATGTCTGATACTGTTAGTACACTTGCCAAACTGATATTATAAATAGTCAATTCAAGCGTATCTGTTTTTCCCACTCCAACCGATTTAAATTTAAGTGAATCTGATGATAATGAAACAACTGCTGGTTGAATCCCTCCCAGCGCATTCTCATAAGCACCCATATCTGGTCTTGACCCGGCGGGATTTGGACGCGGATTACCATCGATATCAGTTGTAGGAGCATAGTACCAAGTACCATCTATCTCAATTGAATCAATACCAGCGCCGATGCAGGGAGAATAATCTAAAATATGATAATTGTCAGAAGAGGAATTGATAAATAGAGGATTTGTGTCAATATTACCATTTCCATAATTAACTGTACCAATTCCATTTGTTATAATACTATCCTGTCCACCAAATATGAGTGAATGACAAATATTAATTGAATTAGGAGCATATCCATCTTCATCATAAAATAATATTTCGGGAGTTGTATTTCCCCAAATGATTGAATTAATTACAGAAGGGTGAGAGCCATCTTTACATAATATTCCCCCTCCCCTCGTAACCGCATGATTATTTACGATACTAACATTATTCAAAATGGGATTTGACCCACTTGTAAGCCATATACCTCCACCATCATCAATTGACGAATAATTTTCAGCAATTAAAACATTTGTTAAACTTGGTTTCGAATTATGACACGATATTCCTCCCCCGTGGCATTCTGCTGTGTTGTTCTTTATTATAAGATCTATAAGTGAAGGACTTCCTTCGAAACAAAAGATTCCACCTCCTATACCTCTATATCCATTTTTTATAGTAAATCCTTTCAATATACTATTATGGGTTTCACTGGAATTACAGGTTACTACAGCGTCTTTTTGATTTCCATCAATTATAGTAACATCTGCTCCATCCCTCGATTTTACAACGATTTCTTTCCCATTGAAGTTGATATTCTCAACATAGGTTCCAGGATAGACAAGGACGGTGTCACCATCGGTCGTGGCATCTATGGCTGTCTGGATGTAAGTAAAATCACCGGTTCCATCTGTTTTTACAGTTATCATTGTTGGGTTCGGAATTCCCGACACTTCATCCGAATAATCACTCTCATTACCCAGACCATCAACTGCAGATACCCGATAATAATAGGTCGTTTCATTATTCAGGTTGATATCCGTATATGACGATACAGAATCATCCACAGAAGCAATTGTATCTGCTACTCCCGATGGCGTGAATCCCTGAGTAGTACTTCGATAAATGTAGTATCTATCAACACTCGGGGCAGAACTTGGCGACCAGGATAACGTGAGTTGGGTATTGCCACTGGATACAGCAAGATTGGTCGGTGCATCCGGTGATAATGGTACTGATCGTGGACTTTCATAGGCGCCCATATCCGGATTTGAGCCTGCCGGATTCGGACGGGGATTGCCATCAAGATCGGTAGTAGGTGCATAGTACCAAGTGACGTCAATTTCGATAGAGTCGATGCCAGTGCCAATGCAGGGGGAGTAATTTGATAAATTATAGTCGTTATTTGTGGTATCTACAAAAAGAGGATAATAATTAATATTTCCATCACCCCAGTTGATTGTACCATTGTTGTTAGTAACAATATTAACCTGTCCACCCTGAATATTAGAATAAGCAATTGTGATAGAGCTTGGTTCTCCATACTGATCAAAATAGATTTCTTGGGGAAAATTGTTCCAGACTATTGTGTTAATTAAATCTATGGATGAAGATCCACAATAAAACCCACCACCATAATCAGCCGTATTTCCGCTGATTGTTGCATTTATCAAACTTAGGCTTGGTCCCGAGAAGCAAATCCCACCACCATAAGAAGCCACATTCCCGCTGATCGTAACATTCTCCAAAACCGGGCTGCAATTATGGCAGAAAATCCCCCCGCCTCTATTATCAGACCAATTTCCTGAAATGGTCACATTCTCCAAACTTAGGTTGGAATTTTGACAATAAATCCCACCTCCCTCATGAGAAGCGGTGTTACCGCTTACCATCACATTCACCAAGTTAGGACTCGAACCCATACAGTAAATTCCGCCACCGCCCCAAGAAGACGTATTCCCGCTTAAAGTTAAATTGGTCAACCTGGGACTGGAATTGTTTTTACAGCAAATCCCGCCTCCATCCTCAGCGCTACCATTTTGAATCGTAAAACCAGAAAGCACAGCGGCTGCAGTCTCTCCATTACTAAAGATCACGACACTGGTATCCTGATTGCCGTCAATAATCGTCTGCGAGATATATGACGTATCCTGTGCTGTCAGAAACAGCGACCCTACAACAATATTCTTCCCATTGAAATTGATATTCTCTACATATGTGCCCGGTTGGACAAGGACTGTATCACTATTTTCTGAATAGTCAATTGCAGCCTGGATAGAAGCGAAAGGAGAACTCTCCAAGCCAACACAATCAACATCATTACCGGTGCTTGCTACATGAATAAATGAGTTGTGAAGTGGTGTTGCTAAAGCGTTCTCATACGCCCCTATATCGGTATTTGAGCCAGCTGGATTGGGACGTGGATTACCATTGATATCGGTAGTTGGAGCATAATACCAGATGTCATCGATTTTAATTGAGTCAATGCCGGCTCCGATGCAATTCGAATAACTATCAAGATTATAATTGTTTTCATCAGGAATAATGAATTTCGGATCAACATCAATATTCCCATCACCAGGCCATACACCTTCTATATAAGTCGTACCATCATATCCAGAGGAAATACAAGAATTCCTTGCATTAACAGTACCTAATAAGAAATATATATTTTCCCTGTAATCTTCACCTTCTATGTTTTTAATCACAATAGAATTAATAATATTCACCGTTGTTGTTATTCCATCCAATGTAATCCCTGAACCATGTCTTCCTTGTGGTATCGAATTTTCTGTAATTGTTGAGTTAATAATATTGACAATGGAGCCTTCCAAAACATATATAGCTCCACCATCAGCAAATGAGTGATTTTTAACGATTACTGAACTTGTTATAGATACATCTGCTAACGAAGTAATCCAAATTGCTCCTCCACTTGATGCAGCAGTATTTCCAATTATCTTTGAATTCAACATTTCAACTGTGGAGTTAGATATAAAAAGACCTCCTCCCTGCCAACTATTTGATATGTTATCTCGTACAGTTAGATTTTCTAACCTATTATTATAATTACTTAAATATATTCCTCCAGCATTGTTCTGTGCAAAATTCTCCCTTACAATTAGATATTTTAATTTTGGTGAGGAAGACATACAATATATTCCGCCCCCTGCACTATTACTACTACCATTCGTTATAATAAAACCACTTAAGACCGCCGTTGAATCTTCCCCACTCTCGAACGTCACAACACTTCCACTCTGATTTCCATCAATAATCGTCGATGAGATATAGGAAGTATCCTGGGTTGTTAACAACAGCGATCCAACCACAATATTCTTACCATTGAAATTGATATTTTCAATATAAGTGCCGGGATGAACCAGGACGGTGTCGCCGTGGGTAGATGCATCAATTGCGGATTGAATCGAGGTAAAATCCCCTGAACCATCCGTTTTAACAGTGTACAGAACCGTATCCGGTGTGGCAGACATTTCCTCCGAAAAACCGCTTTCATTGTCTCCCTGGTCAACGGCGGTGATCCGGTAATAGTAGGTCTGCTCATTGGTTAAGCCAGTATCCGTGAAAAATGTATCCGGTGGTGCTCCAAGGACGTTATCGATCAGCGTTGTTGCCGGCGAGCTGGTATCGCGATAGATGCAGTATTTTGCCAGATCAGGTTCGGAATTGGCATTCCACCTAAGGATTATTTTAGCATTCGCCGTTTCAGCGTTCAGACAGGCGGGAATTGCCGGAGGATAGTCAATGAAATAATAGGCGCCCATATCCATCCGGGTTCCATCGGGATCCCGGTCATCTTCGTCCACATCCCAATTCGAACCGTCGTCATCGGTATCAGGATCCCCGGCATCGATACAGGGTGAATCCCACTGGAGCCGAAAGTCGTGGTTATCCGAATCCACATAATGCGGGTTCAAACTGATATCACCGACACCCGGGGTACTGTGGGTACCGGAATAATTATATGTATTATTGTACAAATCATTGTATTGATTAATTACATTCTCAGCGTAATTAATGAGGAGGCCAAAACTGTTATTAGTAATAATATTATTGCATACACGACTGCTGTCGCCGCTGCTGGAGATATAAATCCCATACACATTGTCGTGGATTACGTTATTATAGATTATTGCCGGACCAGTAATATCTAGCCCAAAACCGCTTGATTGGGTGCAGTAAGCTACTACATTGTGCGTAAAGATCGTGCTGTTGTTAACATCAATTCCCTTAACTGCAACGCCATTACCATCGAAGAAAAAACCATCGATTGTGCAACCGTCGTTGTCAGTCAGAATGGTTGAGCTCACAGCCTTAATGATAGTTTGGTTGGCGGCAATATCCCGGCCGACCTCGCTGAAACCAGCACTATAGCCACCGCGCATAACCACAGCCGACTGGGGAATCAGTCCTTCGGAATAAGTTCCGCCCGCCACTCTAATCGTATCACCGGTATAAGCCTGATTTAAGGCAGTTTGAATATTGCACAATGGCTCTGTAATAGTACCTGAATTTGAATCATTACCATTGGTTGAGACATACCATGAAATTAAGCCGGGAATGGCGCTTACTTCTCCTGAAAAATCACTTTTATTCCCGGCGCTGTCCACCGCTGCAATCCGGTAATAATAAATCTGCCCATTAGTTAAGCCTATATCAACATAAAATGTATCCGGTGGCGATGATGCGATACAACTGTCAATCAGCGTTGTTGCCGGGGATGATGTATTTCGATAGATACGGTATTTCGCCAGATCGGATTCGGTGTTTTGGTTCCAGCAGAGGGTAACTTGCTGATTTCCGGGAGTGGCGGTAAGGTTTTGGGGAGAATTTGGTGCTGCGTTCAGTAATGATGAAACGATTATTAGTGATAATAAAAATGAAATATTTTTTAGTCTCATTACATTTATCCCAATTAATTAATTGTCACAAGCGACACTCTCACAAGAAACCTGAAAGGTTTGTGTAAAAGGTTTGTGTTTTGGGAAGATTTGAGTCATCTCAATCCTCAATTATATATTTATCGATTTCTTTAAAATTTCTTTTCATCTTATTGTGAAAATAAATATAGTTTTTCTTCCCTCCAAAAAACTCCAAAACTTCCTTTTTCTTCAATTTTGATTGTCTGTTGTTGAGAATTTTAGTATAGGAACCCCACGGATAATTTTCAAAAGATTGGCAGAGATGATGATAAACCGGATTTAGGTGTATGTAGAAAATAATTCTGGAAAGATAATCTTCTTTATCTATGATTTTTCTTTTAAAATGTTTTTCAAACAGGCTGCCGTGACGATTTTCCTGCTTATTAATTGACTTAGCATAACAGTTAAAAAAATTAGAGAAAGATTGAATAATTGTTTTGTTGATACCCAAACCTTGTAGGTCTTCCAGACCTGCAAGGTTTAAACACTCATGGTTTAAGTATTCGGAATTGTCATTACTATCGTCTTGATTTATTAGACCTTGCAGGTTTTTGAAACCTACAAGGTCTTTGCTTCCTTTTACCTTAACTAAAAAATGAAAGTGCGTTGGCAACAGGCAGAAGGCATAGACTTCCAAATATTCCGATAAGTATTTATCAAATTTCCGCAGAAAAAATCTGCAGTTATCATCAGTATAAAAGATTTTTTCCTTGTTATTGCTTCGGTTGAAGACATGATAGAAATATCCTTCAATAAAGGGAATTTTGGTTTCTATGTGAAGGTCACCGGTCATTTTTGTTGGTTTCTTTCATTGCTCTTCAGGTTCTTTCCGATAAACCAAACCTTGTAGGTCTTCCTGACCTGCAAGGTTTAAATATTCGGAGTTTAAACGCTCGGAATTGTCATTACCATCTTCACCATTCATTAGACCTTGCAGGTTTTTAAAACCTACAAGGTCTTTGATTCCTTTTACCTTAACTAAAAAGTGAAAGTGCGTTGGCAACAGGCAGAAGGCATAGACTTCCAAATATTCCGATAAGTATTTATCAAATTTTCGCGGAAAATATTTGTAGTTATCATCATTAAAAAAGATCTTTTCTTTGTTATTGCTTCGGTTGAAGATATGATAGAAGTATCCTTCAATAAAGGGAATTTTGGTTTCTATGTGAAGGTCACCGGTCATTTTTGTTGGTTTCTTTCATTGCTCTTCAGGTTCTTTCCGATAAACCAAACCTTGTAGGTCTTCCTGACCTGCAAGGTTTAAATATTCGGAGTTTAAACGCTCGGAATTGTCATTACCATCTTCACCATTCATTAGACCTTGCAGGTTTTTAAAACCTACAAGGTTTTATTTGATTTCTATCAAAGATGAGACCTTCGAAATAATTTCTATTGGGTTGTTATTTGCTTTGCGGAAATAGCAGCCATTGTTGAATGTGATATTGGTTGTTCCCCGCTGAACCGCCTTAAAAACCACCCAAATAATCGGACCGCTGCCCGACAGACTTCCCTGTTCACTTGACTCCAACGCCAGATATACAGTCAATTGCCCGTTTGTATTATCGCTTTTATTGACTTGAATGATTTCACTACCATTCAGTATAGAATCATCTTCACAGACTTCATAACTCTGGATTTGTAAATAAGTCGGATTGAAATTCAAAACGACCGACATCATCGCCAATTCGGTTACCTCTTCCGCCATTACATATACGGAAAAAGTGTTATTGACAGAAGTTTCGATTTTTTTATGATAGAGCCACAATGCCGGACCTGCGATTGCATCCACTGTAAAGGATACCTCGCTGGGTATATGCTGAACCGAATCGGTTGAGTATTTGGCTTTGACCTGAAAAACATGATCGATTTCATCCAGATAATTAAGGGTTGTGACGGTATCCGTACTCCAGGGCGACCAGTCATTAGTGTTCAGTCGATACGAAAACTCACATTGATCGTTATTCCCGTACCATTTAAAGGTCGTAAAATCATCATTAATAGTACTGCCGTTTGCAGGTCCTTCGGATATGGTTGCCAGGGGCGGTTCATAATCCGGATTATCGGGATCTAACGGATTATCATCAGGATTTACATCATCTACCTGGGTCGTCAAAACATCGCATGACATTATGAATAATGATAATGGTATCAATAATATAAAAATCAGTAATATTCTTGTTTTTCTATTCATGGTTTTTCTACTCATTAAAACTTAAATGAAAATTGTACAGTGTTCGGTTTGTTCAGGCTGACTTCGATATCTTTCTGCAAATGTTTAAAATTCCGTCCTGAATCCCAGATATTGTATAGCCAGACAATACCAAGCATCCCGGCGGAACCCAAGGTCATATTCCGGTCTTTCAATGTTGCCGCATAACTGTCGTCTTTGATTTTACGGGTTCTTTCAATTTCAGTGACTGTTGTAGCATTTCGATAATTCTCAAGATCAATATTGAACTGGTCCCAGCTTTCACTGAATCTGTCATTATAAAAATAGGCGCTATAGGCAAGACCTATCGAAATCCCGGCTAATATCAATCCTTTTCCGACAGTTCCATAATACATCTGCCCTGTACCGGGTAGCATTGCCGATAGCAACAATGCTTGACTTTTAGATTTTGGTTTTAATTGTATGTCTTTAATAAAAGATTCAGGCGTATTAATAATTAAGTCTTCGTCATATGTTAAATAGCCCTTTCTTTTAACCTTTAATTGATGATTACCAAAAGCGATTTTAACATTCTTACCTGGTAGGTAGTCGATAATTTTATCACCAATAAAAACAGAGGCGCCGGAAGGATATACAGATAATGATAGTTCGCCGTACAATTTTGATAACTTTTTTGAAATATTTAAAAGTGGTTTAGACACTGATATTTCTGCTTGCAGTGAAATTGTTTTATAGTTCTTTTGTCGTAATTCTATTTCATAATTCCCAAATTTCGTTAGTCCGGATTGGAATGGTGTCCTTGATTTAAAATTTCCATCAATAAAAACATTTGAAACAGGTTCGGATCTTACTATTATTCTGCCGCCTTTTTCCAATTGAGCGTCAATGCGCGATACGAGTTGCACGTTTTCATTTATCTGTGTTGTATCGGGGAAATAGCCTTCTTTCCGGATTTTTATGCTAAAAGGGACACTCGCCTTTTTAAACGTAAATTCCGTCGGAGTCTGTCCAACTGTTTTATTGCCGATTGTAACGGTCGCTCCAACCGGATTGGAATAGACAATTAAGGTATAAGTCTTTTCTTCCAGAATTAAATTTGTCCTGTTTAATTTACCTTGTACCAGTTCGATCTCTTTTTCTGCAAATAATTCGCCCTTTTCGACTTTAATTTTATGCTTTCCAGCCGGCATATTTTTGAATGTAGCCGGAGTTACTTTATTCAGCGGCGCTCCGTCAAAGTATATCACTCCGCCTGCCGGACTGGAACTTATAATAATATCAGCCTGTCCGGTAAATATCATGGAAGGCTCCGGGGATACTGCAATCTCTTTTCCGGCAAGGTTTCGGGCAAGTTTTTTAGTGGTATTTACCAGAAGTAATTCAATCGGACCGGAATAGTCTTCGGCAACGTTTTTATCAATACTGCCGGTTTCCACATCAATTATTCTTGCTTCGATAACATACAGATTCCCGATCTTTGAAATACTGCCGCCAACCATTTTTTCAACCGATAACAATTGTCCAACTTCTACCAGACATTCGGAATCGGTACAGCCGGTCTGCTGAAACTGTTGCTCATTGAGGATTGCCTTCATCATCTCTCTTTCAAGCACATTGAAGACACCGGTGTTTTTCAATTCCAGTCTGATTCTGTCAGAAATAATTGCAGCCTCAGTTTCACCCAGCCCTCTTGAAACAAATTCAAACAGCGCAATGTTTAGCTCCGGTTGAGAGGATGCAAATTGCTCTTCACTATAAAGTACCTGTGCAACTTCGGGTACAGTTTGAGATAATAATAACTCATAGGGACCGGAAAAATCCTTGATTACATTTCTTAAAATTTCACCCGTTTCAACGTCAACAAGTTTTGCCTCTATAGTAAACTGTTTTCCCATCTTTGAAACGCTGCCGCCAACAATTTGCCTGACAGAAAGCAGCTCGCCAACTTCCGCCATACATCCCGATTCCGTGCAGCCGGATTGCTGGAATTGCTGTTCATTCAGCAGTTTATCCATGAGATTTCGTTCAATTACCGTAAATTTCCCGGAATTCTTTAAAGCAATTCGTATTCTGTCCGAAACAACCTGCGCCTCGACGTCTGTAACATCTCTGGCAGTGAAATTAAGCACGGCAATGTTTGTCTGGGCAATAACATCCTGACTAAATATTACCAACAATGCCAACAGTACGTTACAACTACGTCTTACTGCTATGTTTTTAAACCTTTGCAAATTATATCCCACATTATAAAATTGTCAATTCTCCGATAAAAATCTCACTTTGAAATATTCTATTCATATCAGCCGGATAAACGCCAATACAATAGTATCTAACAGGACATTTTAATGATAAGTGTCGTCTGAAACGTGTCTTAAAAACTGAAAGAGGTTCAACCTCTTCAGTAATTTCACATATAAAAATTATTTTCGTCATTCATTTTTTCCGAATGTTGTTTAATTATATGATAAAAAGAAGATTATATCAACTAAAATATCTAAAAAATTATAAGTAATCACAGGATAAATCTATTATGATCAAATCCAGATTATAATGTGAGACAAGTTACAATTTTTTTTAATGTTCGCCAAGTTTAACATTAACTAATGATAGACTGGTATCGAAGAGAAACAAGTAAATTATTACCGGATATAAAAAATTACTATTTAAGAGTTTTATAAAAACAAATCTCCTAAAATTTTATTGCAAAAAGGTATTACATACGATAAATTGCCTAACAAAAGAGTTTAAGTATCAGGAAAATAAAAATTCACACTGCCATTTTTTTGTATTTTAGAGAGTTTGACAGGAGCGCTAAATGAGAGTCAGGTTTTGGGGAGTCAGAGGATCTATTCCAACTCCACCGACAAGCGATCAAATAAAGAATAAAATAAAAAAATTCGCTCAACGAGTAATTGAAGAAAATATTAGCGACCAACACAAGATTGATGCGCTAATTGACACGCTGCCCCCAGTCGAAACGGGTTTGATCGGCGGCAATACTTCCTGTGTGGAAGTACGTGCAGATAACAAAATAATAATTCTCGATATGGGCTCAGGACTGAAAAACCTGGGAAATTATATCATGAAACATGATCAAAATACAAATGGTCTGGAAATTCACATATTTTTAAGCCACACTCACTGGGATCATATACTTGGTTTTCCTTTCTTTGCCCCTGCCTTTTTTCCCAATAACAAAATCTTTTTCTATGGCGGACACCCGAACATCAAGGAGCGTCTTGAAACACAACAGGATTTTCGATTTTTCCCTGTCGCTCTTCATCATATGAAGGCGAAAAAAGAATTTATCCAGTTGGAGCATCGATCCAGTATGGAAATCGGGAATGTGACTGTTAAGAATTATCCTCTATATCATCCGGGCGGATCTTTCGGTTATCGGGTGGAGTGTGAAGGAAAATCCCTTGTATATGCGACAGATTCGGAGTATAAAGACCTTTCAGAAGGAAATACTAAAAAACATCTTGAATTCTTCAAAAACGCTGATTTACTCATATTTGACGCCCAATATACTTTTGAAGAAGCCATCCATAAAGAGGACTGGGGACACAGTTCTGCCCTTGTCGGGATTGATTTTTCAATACAGGCAAATGTCAAACGGATGGCGCTCTTTCATCATGAACCGGAACGCGACGATTTTGAAGTCAATGAAATACTGCAAAAATCCATCAACTATAAAAAAATCAATTATCCTGATGCCAATTTAAAAATATTTCTGGCTACCGAAGGTTTGGAAATACGGCTATAACTTTTTGATATTTCAATTAAGATAAACAAGCAAATAGAATTACAAATACACAATAAAATTCCTGACATAGAACGTATTTGTGATTCTATTACTGAATTTTGTCGGGAACATTCAATTTCTGACAAAATCATTTTTTCTTTACATCTTGCGTTAGATGAGATTCGAATACATCTGGTAATTTAGAAAAAAACCAATTCCGGCAATCGATCAAAACAATACGAAATTCATCCTTGATTTCTCGAAATTACATTACATCAGCAGCGCCGGATTAGGTGTACTTTTGGGAACAGCCAAAAAGTTGAATCAGTTCAGGGGAAAACTTATCCTCTGTTACGTTAAAAGTGACATCAAAGAAGTATTTGAAATTGCGGGTCTTTTACCAATCTTCCCAATATGCGACGATCCGGAAACAGTAGCACGCAAGATATTTGAGTAATTATAAATTATTGCGGACATTAGCCTAAATTTCCATAAATGACAACTTTATTCTAACACACTCTCTTAGTATTTTTTCCAGCGGTTCTTCCAGCGGATGAGCTGTATAGTATCACCAAGCGACTGCTCAATTGTCGTTATCTGCATTGAATGGTAATTACACTCTAAAATGAGATCATAACGATCCAATAGTTTATTAGAACCACCCCCCTGGTCAGAATTAACCGGACTGCGATCTTCATATAGTATCCCCACTCGATCGTTATTTAACAGAATATCTCCTTTATCGTAGATAATTTTATTCAGTCCGATGGTCTCTCCTTCTTCTGTAGTAAAAATATCATCGTTTAAATAAACGTTTTTTCGATAGTATTCAGTAACATCATAAAAATTCAATTCCGGAAGCGGGAGTTTATCCGGATAATTCCATAATTTGATCCCGGACATTTCAGCAGCCGCTATCATGAAACTAATTAAGTTTCCACCAATCCATTGAGACGTTTGATGATCATCCCCCGAACCACTCCATGACAAAGGATTAATAATAACCGGCAAGTTTCTATATAAGAGTATATTATCAATGAATGTGCATTCGGTACGCCCTTTTATTCCAGCCCTGAACACCTTATGATTCAATCCTCCGAAATCAATCGTATCATACACTTTCATCCGGTTTTCACAACCCGGCGAAGCCGCAAACTGTCGATCAAGAACAACTTCAACTTTCAGCCAAATTGTACCCGGGAATAATTGGTCTTTATCCGGTAATGACCGTAAGTCAACAATCCACCGATTTGTCCACCTTGGAATTGGCACTTCATGGTACGGTATCGCTGCAAAAGGTGTAACATTGCCCGGATGATTAAGATAAAACGTGTCGATATTAACCGGTTCTATCCGGTACCAGTATAATTCAGGTGGCTTTTCCAAAACGTTTTTAAATGGAATTACTTTTCCGGAAGCGATTGTGTCATGATCCATCACTAATTGATTTATTTCCGACAAATATACCGATGAGTACATATTTTCCACCCGTGCAGTAACAACGGCGGACAGTTTGAGTATATCTCCTTTATCTGCAATTAGCGAAAAATTAGACCAGTATTCACCATTATTAACATTACCAATAATCGTTACCTCTAAAAGTTGTACCTGCGCAAAACATGTTGCGGAAAGTATAAAAACACAGAAGATAACGGCAAGAATTCTAATTTTTTTGATATTATGCATGATGGAATATACTCAAATTTTATCAATTGTAGAATTACTTCACAAATGCCGAACAAATAGTAAAATTTCTTCTATCACTCTTTGATAAGATTTATTAACTTTAAAAAGTGAATATTTTAAGTCCCAAAATAGCATTAAAATTAAATCACAGTCAAAATATTCAACCAAACAAACACTATTAACAAAGAGGTGATATATGTGTAATGCAAAATTTATTTTGCCGGATCCGGTTAACGAACCAATACTCGCATATCGATCTGGCAGCCCTGAGCGTGAAGAACTCAAAGAAGTATTGGACAAAATGTCGAATGAACAAATTGAAATTCCACTCATTATCGGCGGCCAAGATGTAAAAACCGGAAACACGGCAACATGTGTAATGCCACATAATCATAAACATGTTCTTGCAGTATATCATAAAGCCGGCTCCAGGGAAGTTGAAATTGCTGTTGAAGCGTCACAGGAAGCATGGAAAACCTGGTCGGTAATGCCCTGGTGGGAACGCGCAAGTATTTTCAAAAAAGCCGCGGCGCTCTTAGCCGGTCCATGGCGGGCAAGATTGAATGCATCGACTATGTTGAACCAGAGTAAAAATGTATTTCAGGCTGAAATCGACGCAGCTTGCGAATTGATCGACTTCTGGAACTTTAATACAAAATACATGGAACAGATCTACGAACAGCAGCCCTCATCTCCTGCGGGTCAATGGAACCGACTTGAACAACGCGCTCTCGAAGGGTTCGTTTTTGCCGTGACGCCATTCAATTTTACCTCAATCGCCGGGAACCTGCCTACTGCACCGGCTATAATGGGAAATACCGTACTATGGAAACCGGCATCCTCAGCCGTCTTTTCTGCATACTATCTAATGCGACTGTTTGAAGAGGCAGGAATGCCCGCCGGTGTAATCAATTTTATACCCGGTTCAGGTCGTAATGTCGGTCCCTATGTGCTTTCAAATCCGAAGCTTGCAGGAGTCCATTTTACAGGCAGCACCGCAGTATTTCAGAACATGTGGAAAGTTATCGGTGAAAATATTTCATCCTATGCAACATATCCGCGAATTGTCGGGGAAACCGGGGGGAAAGATTTCATCTTTGCTCACAGCAGCGCCGATCTGGATGAACTGAATACCGGTATCGTTCGCGGCGCTTTTGAATTCCAGGGACAAAAGTGTTCCGCCGCATCGCGAGCATATATCCCCAAATCTCTCATGCCTGAATTAAAGACCAAACTTATCGAGACAATCAAATCCATCAAAAAGGGTGATGTCAGGGATTTTACCAATTTCTTTAACGCCGTGATAGACAAGGCTGCCTATGAAAATATCACAGCCTACATCGAGTATGCCAAAGGCGCTAAAGACGCTGAAATCCTCATTGGCGGATCTTATGATGGTTCCGTTGGATATTTCATCGACCCCACAGTGATAATCACTACAGATCCTCATTTTAAAACAATGGAAGAAGAGATTTTCGGACCGGTTATTACTTTGTATGTTTATGAAGATGATAAATTCGATGAAACTTTACACATTTGTGATCAAACTTCCCCTTATGCATTAACCGGTGCTATTTTTGCCAGGGATCGTCATGCCGTATCAAAAGCTTCCAAAACTCTGTTACATGCAGCCGGTAATTTTTATATCAATGATAAACCCACCGGTGCCGTCGTTGGACAACAGCCATTTGGCGGCAGTCGTGCTTCCGGCACCAATGACAAAGCCGGCAGCATGATCAATTTACTTCGATGGGTATCGCCGCGAACGACCAAAGAACTCTTTACCCCTCCAAAAGATTATCGCTATCCTTTTATGGAGGCAAAATAATAACGTTTCAGCTCCGGAAAAGCCCCATATTAAAGTGGGGCTTTTTTCTATTTCGTCTGCCTGAAAAATGCCATTTCAGATATCCTTATCCGTGTGCGGACTCGCACTGGCGGAAAGAAATATGTTAAAGCGCACTCAAATATTAGGCGCTTATCCTCTTCCCATCAAACTTAATTGTATTGTTATCCTTAATACAAACATAAAATAACATCCGGAAGCTGCCGCGTGATTAAGATACCCTACAAAGACACGCAGCCGCTTTATCGGATATTACTTTTGCCTCGTTCATAGGATCCCCAGGAGGTCTTCTTGAGAAAATATTATTGGTTTTAAATTAAAATATCTTTTAATTTGTAATCGTTGAAATAGCGAGGACATTACATGGAATCAATCCACTCACTTTATAGTTAGGTGATATAAATTGAATAGGAACAGACCAAACCTAATAATTCGGATAGCTAAAGTGCAAAGTGCTATTGTTATTTTAGCAATGTTTCTTGTTACAATGTTATTAACCTGTTCCACGCCAGTGGAAATTAAAAAGCCGATAGAACAAAAACAGGACCCAGATTTATGGCGATATCGTGAATATGGAATTGGTGTTGTTGAATATAATTCCATGCAGACATACTCTGTGGAAGACGTTGTGTTTATTGAACCAAACGATCAATCGGATACTGTTGCGATTTTAAATAAAGATTCTCTCTATTTAGTTTTACTAGACACAACAGTAAGGACTTACAAAAGAATGATTGAGTATGATTATGAAATACCCGGATTTGCAGTCCTCTCCTTCAATTCTGACACAAGCTGGGTCGAGATCACACTCGATCCATGGAACAATATTACACCTTTAACTGGTTGGATAAACCTATTAAAAGAGGGTGTGGGGATAATCTTATGGTCAGATTTATTACCACAGAAGAAGCCTTTGTTTTTCCTATATCCCGACAGTATTCATTTTTATTCTGAGCCAAATAAAACAGCTGATACAACGATAACAATAGAAACGTATGAAAATTCCGACCGATTAGATTATGAGATGTGGCCATTATTAGTGATAAACCACTGGCTATAAGTTGAAGTTAAATCACCAAGTACATATTGCAAATGACCCGAACCAGATGTTAAACCAGATACATTATGGATCGAATACTTAACGGAGAAATTAAGACCACGAGTATTTTATTATACAAGAGGTTGCTAATGAATAAAGGTCACCTAACTTATAGGCGTATACAAGTTATTTGTTGAAAAAGGAAAAAATTAACGACAAAGAAAAACTTATTAATGTCGAAGAAATTTTATATCGCATTTTTAATTATTGTTGGATTTCTAACATTCACTTTGGAAGGCATGGAGAAAAATTTATCTTTAAATTTCAAATTGGGTCGATTCCGAACGAATCAACATGCGGAGGATCAACCTGAATACACTATTGGCCCTGAAATCGAAATGGAATCAAAACTAATCCGGCTTATAGGTAATACGCTTTATACCAGCGCTTCCATCTATTCTTTTGTATGGGACGATTTTGTAAACAAACCCACCGAGCTATGGAATCCAAATGCAACCTGGTCAACCACCTGTATCGGGACAGGAATCCGTTTAAAAATGAATATAAAATGGATTTGTAAATTTTCTATCCAGGGATTCTACGGCTTATCACGTTTTTACTTTTATTACGATTATGTGGGAGGGAGCTCCGAATTTTCGACCAAGGATTATGATGAAATAGTATGGTTCCACGAATTGGGAGCAAATCTCGGGTTCCGAATCATAAAAAACACGTATCTAATCGCAGAGTATTCTTACTTAGATCCATTACAGAGCAAAGGATTCGGGGATGAAAAACGAAATATGAAAATCGGGATTATGTACTATATAAAATAGTTACAAAAAAAGAAACTTACCCAACGGGATAAGTTTCTTTTAATTAAAAAACCGATGACCCGATATTATCTTTTTTCCTTAATCCTGGCGGCTTTACCTTTCAGACTTCGCAGGTAATACAGCTTTGCCCGACGGACTTTTCCGACTGAAAGACGGACAATGCTGCCAAGTTTTGGTGAATGTAGAGGAAAAATTCGTTCGACGCCAATACCATTCGAAATTTTTCTGACCGTGAAGGTCTCATTTATCCCACCGCCACTTCGGGCTATTACTACACCTTGAAAACGTTGCGTGCGTTCTCTATCACCCTCAATAATTTTATATTCGACTGCCACAGTATCGCCCGCCTTAAATACAGGAATATCTGATTTTATCTGATCTGCAGTAGCCGTAGCAAGTTTATCCATCTTTTCCTCCAAAATCATTACCAGTTTTAGATTTTAACAATTCTTTTCGTCTTTCTTTTGTTCGTTTCAGGCGTTGCTCATAACGCCACTTATCAATTTTAGCATGGTTCCCAGACAACAATACATCAGGAACCTTTAAAGTACGATATTCACGGGGGTGAGTGTAGATTGGACCTTCTAACATTTCATCAGTAAAGGAATCTGTTTCGGCGGATTCATAGGTATTCAGGACTCCGGGAACATGACGAATGACTGCATCGGCAATTACAAGTGAAGGAAGTTCTCCTCCTGTTAATACATAATCTCCGATACTGATTTCATCGGTAACAAGATTTTCGATGACTCGTTCATCAATACCTTTATAATGTCCGCAAAAAAAGATCAAATCCGACTCTTTAGCCAGTTCCAACGTCATCTGATGGTTAAAGACTTCACCTTGAGGCGATGGATAAATTACCTTAAAAGAGTTTTTTCCAATCATTTCTTTTAATTTATCATATGCCCGGAAGAACGGCTCCGGTTTTAAAACCATTCCGGCGCCTCCGCCATAAGGTGTATCATCAATCTGACGGTGTTTGTCTTTGGTGAAATCCCTTAAATCCCAGACATGATAGCTGACTAATTCATTTTCACATGCTTTTCTGAACATACTTTCAGAAAGACTGATTCTTAGTATTTCCGGAAAAGCGGTTATGAAGTAGATATTCATTATCGATCCATCCCGTCAATTAATGTCACCTGTATTTGTCTTTTTCTTGTATCGATCAATCTGATAAACTCATCCACTAAAGGAATAATCACTTCTCCCGATTCGGTTTTCACGATCAATCGTTTCTGCGGATCTCTATCATCAACTTCGTAAACCTCTCCGATATATTCATGATCAGGTTCTGAATAAACCTGGTATCCAATGAATTGAACCGGACTGTTATGAATTACCCAGGAACCCGGAATGAAAATATTGATCCCCTTTAGATAATCAGCTTCTTCCCGTGAATTGACATCGTTCAATTTTAAAAAAGCGCTGCTTCCCTGGATATGCAGATATTCCACATTCCAGGGATGCAGATGGTTAGAACTATCCCCTAACCATACGGTCCTTATTCGTTTTTCAAATTCGATGTTTGCAGATATCAACGATATAAGCAATTCACCTTTTAATCCACGGCTCTTTTTAACGAATCCTAAAGGAAAATTTGCTTCTATCGACATCCACAATTATTCAATGATTTCTAAGATCGCCCGTTTTTGTCCCTGTTTCGCTGCTGCTGCAGTTAAAAGGATTCTCAATGCTTTGGCAGTGCGACCTTTTTTTCCAATTACCTTACCAAGGTCACCTTCTTTAACCTGCAATTCCATAATGACGGTTTTTTCGCTGTCAATCTGAGTAACTTTTACATCCTCAGGATTATCGACTAGTTTCTTTACAATGTACTCGACGAAGTCTTTCATAACTGCCACTCCTTGTTACTGGTTTCTGATTACTCCATTTTATACTTAAAGGTAATCGCCACAATTTAATAAATAATTACTAAGAAAATACAAATTATTAATGTGATAATCCGGAAAATTACTTCGCAGATTCGTCTTTTTTATCTTCTGCCTTTTCCTCAACCGAAGATTCTGCCTTTTCTGCTGGTTCGTCTTGCTTTTCTTCTTTGACTTCCGGTTCGGCTGTTTCAGCAACCGGTTCCGGTTTTTCTTCTACCGTTTTTTTAGATTTCTTTACAGCCGGTTTTTTCTCTTTCTTGGGTTCAGGTTTATCTTCTTTTATTACTTCCGGTTTTTCAGCTTCCGGCTCTTCTTTTGCTTCTTCAACGGAGACTACTTCCACAGGTTCTTCAGATTTTTCAGGTTCTTTACTTTCTTCCGGTTCGGCTGCGGTTGGTTTTTCGGTCTCTGCTTTTGGAGCAGCTTCTTCTTTTACAGCTGCTTCTTCCTGAACTTTTTCTTCTTTTACTTCCGTTATTTTTGTTTCACGTACTTTTTTCGAAAGCTCCCACTTCTGCAATTCGACATTCCGAACTTTTTCACTGGCTTTATTACGGATCAGATGCCAATCCAGAGCGATACCCTCTTTTTGTAACAGATTAAATACTGTCTGTGAAGGTTCTGCGCCCTTTTTGAGCCATTCGAGCACCTTATCTTTGTCAATGCTTACCTCAGCAGGTTTTGTAAGGGGATTATAATAGCCGATTTTATCCAAGTATCGACCATCCCGGCGTGTGCGGGAATCCATTACAACGATTCGATAAAAGGGTTTTTTCTTTCTTCCCATGCGAAGTAATCTAATTCTAACTGCCAACGATTCCTCCTTTGTGTTAAAATCCCATACGAAAAGCAGAGAGATTTCCAGGCAATTTCATTTTACTCATCTGCTTACTCATTTTTACTAATTGCCAATATTGATTCAGAAGCCGGTTCACATTGCTGGGATGGGTTCCACTGCCCATCGCAATTCGTTTTCGGCGACTTCCGTTTATTAACGAAGGATTACGACGTTCATCCTTTGTCATTGATTGAATTATAACTTCAGCCCGGACCAATTCCTTATCATCGATTTTAATATTTTTCGATTTCATCTTAGAAAATCCGGGAACCATATCCAAAATATTTTCAATCGGCCCCATTTTTTTAATTTGCCGCAATTGATCCAGATAATCTTCAAGTGAAAACTGTTGTTTAAGCAGTTTTTTCTCAAGTTTTGCCGCCTGTTCGGCATCTACGGCAACCTGCATTTTCTCAACAAGCGAGACGACGTCACCCATTCCCAAAATCCGGTTGGCGATCCGATCCGGGTGAAATGCTTCAATATTCCCGGGTTTTTCCCCGGTGCCGATATACATGATCGGCTTACCGGTTACATTTACGATAGAAAGGGCTGCGCCGCCGCGGGTATCACTATCCATTTTAGTCATGATAATGCCATCGAAACCCAACCTTTCATTAAAGGCTGAGGCTGTATTTACAGCATCCTGACCGGTCATGCCATCGGCAACAAAAAGGATATTCTGAGGTTTGAGCGCTTTTTTTAGGGCTTCAAGCTCTTTCATCATTTCATTATCGATATGAAGCCTTCCGGCGGTATCAATAATAATTGTATCCAGATGTTGTTTCCGTGCGTAATTAACAGCTTCAGTTGCCCGTTTGACGACTTTTGATTTCTCAGAAAAAACCGGTACACCGATCTGTTTTCCCAGCACTTCCAGTTGCTGAACCGCCGCCGGTCGATAAACATCAACGGAAACCAGTAAAGGTTTATGATTCTGCTCTTTCAACATCAATGCTAATTTTGCGGCAAATGTTGTCTTCCCACATCCCTGCAAGCCTGCCAGCAGAATCACTGTCGGGGGCATCGATGCGGTTTTCAGGTGGTACTGTTTCGCACCTAAAAGGCGAGTCAGCTCGTCATGGAAAATCTTGATGACCTCTTGTCCCGGCGTAAGACTCTTTGTAACCGTTACGCCAATTGCTTTTTCATGGACATTATCGATAAACTCTTTGACGACTTTATAATTAACGTCGGCTTCCAACAGAGACCGCCGGATAGAACGCAGCGTATCACGGATATTATTTTCCGTGATTTTCCCCTCGCTTCTGAGAGTTCGTACTATTTTTCCAAGATTTTCCTGTAGCTGCTCTAACATACCCTGTTTCGCTAAATGAATAAAGCGGGTAAATTTACTTTTCATATAGTCCTTATGCAAGGCAAATTCATATATTTAGGGGCACTATATCAGACCTATACGATACAAACAGTAATTCAAAGGACAGATATAAGCCAAATAGATTTATTTTTTACGGGAACTTATTTGAGTAAAATTAATTGAAATTTTAATACACCTCCCATTATTGTTTGACATTTATTGCGATTCACTCATTTGAAAGTTAAATTGCACACAATTATATTATGAAGAACATAAAACACGTTTCAATGAAATACCTTTTAATTCTCTTAATCCTAATATCACCTGCTTTCGCATTGCAATATGACATTATTCAGGAAAATGAATCCGGTTTTCATCTCCGTATCTCCGATGATTCGGAATTTCATTGGGATTTAAATAAAAATTACCCTGACGCGCCGAGCTATTTCTCTCTTGGAAATGCAAATTTAATCCCTATCTCAAACAGTTTGTCCATCCCCTACTGGTCATTTCCACTGGCGCTTCCCTCACCACAAAAACCACAGGTTCAAATATCCAATATAACAACTGAAGAATTGCGATTAGATCAAAAACTCGATGACAATGATACTCAAATTATTAACGCCAAACCAACAGCCGATATTGTTGATATTGGATTTTTCCGGTTCAATCCCGCCGGAGACCTGGTGATTTTTCCTGTCCGAATAATTAGCAATCAACGAATCCGGATCATTCGTTCTCTGGATATCATAATAACGTATCCGAAACAATTATCAGTTCCTTCGAATTCGATCCCGCTAAAAACAAAGACAAATGAAATTGGCAATTATCCATTTTTAAACAGAAAATTTGCATACAAATGGCAATTCAGACCAAAACGTACTTTATCAAAACCGACATCCTTTCCACCGGGTAAATGGTTTAAAATCACCGTCAGAGAAGACGGGATTTATGATATATCGCTGCAGGATTTAAAAGACGCCGGATTCAGTGAGCCGAATATTAATATTAACCGGATTTTTCTTTATTCGAATTCCACCGGCGGCAGAGAAATAGACGACACACCGGGCATCGATACTTTAAATAATCTGGTAGAAAATTCGAGAACTATCGACGGCGGACTGGACGGATACCTGGACAGCGGCGACAATATCCGGTTCTACGGCAGGGCAAGCAGCGGCGTTGATGCAAACAGCTTCGGAACATTAAACTACCATCGTAACTCTTATTCAAATTATAATTATTACTGGGTATTAATATCGGATTCACCGGATTCGCCAAAATCAATGCAGACCGTTGTAAGTTCAAATCCCTCAGCTGATACAACAGTCACAAAGTACGAAAGAGTTCAGCGGCATGAGGTTGAATCGGTTAATTATTTGCGGTCGGGCAAGGATTGGTATGGGGAAAAATTCAACGGTTCCGGTTCAAATGTTTCGGTAATATTCCAGATTCCCGAACCGGGCGATGATGACCCGCCGGGATATAACTATCCAGTAGATCTTGAAGTAAAAACCCGCGGTGTCACTAATGAGGTATCACATTACTATAAATTGTATTTAAATAATAATTTTCTTTCAAGCTGGTCGACCGGCAATTTTTATATCGCGACAACGAAACTGAACATTTCAATGGATCCCGGCAGCATCAATATTTTAAAACTAAATTATACATGTTCCGTGGCAGCCGGTCAGGCTCATTTGGATTACGCCCAGATCACCTATCAGTGCCCGCTGAAACCCCGCGGCGCCGGCATGGATTTCTGGGGACCGGCAAGTTCCGGAGCGGTCGAATATTCGCTAAGTGATATTTCTCTTTTAAGCCCCGTTGTTTACGATATCACGGACTGGAGAAATGTCAAAATTCAAACCACCCCGGATGTTCAAACAGACAATGAGATTATATTCCGGGCATACAATGATATTGCCGATCGCTCCCATTTCCTTATCACTGATGTTGAACATCATAAATCGCCGGAAAAAATCGAAAAAATCGATCCTCAATGGGATATTATTCGCCGCCCTGATATATCAGCACAATACGTTATCATCACTGTAGAAGAATTTCAGGACGCTGCCAATGATCTTGCTCAATTGTACAGCCGGGATATTCGTGAAGAAGACCGGCTCAGCACAATCGTGGTATTTCAGGACCAGATCCTGAGAGAATTCAATGCTGATATCGTTGACCCCCATGCTATTCGGCAGTTTTTAACCTACACCTTTCGTAATTGGACCCCTCCACTTCCTGAATATGTACTATTGCTCGGAGATGGGACATTCGATTACCGGCATATCGAATCGGAAAAAGGCGATATAGTGATGACGTACCAGGTGGAGCCTCCATCTCAATCTGGAAATGGGTTCAACTCCTATTCCGCCGACACCAGATTTGTTTATATAAATGGGCCCGATAAAAAAATGGACATGGCTATCGGAAGGATAAATGCCCGGACTGCCGATGAAGCTCAGGCTGTTGTCGATAAGATTCGCAATTATACTCTTGATCCAATATACGGGGAGTGGCGCAGCACGGTAACCCTGGTAGCGGATGATCCCGAACGCCCTCATTCAAACGAAAAATATCATATCAATGACAGTGAATCGTATATTTTCAAGCACCTGCCCGGATCGATTGATGTAAAAAAAGTGTATTTGTTGGAGTACCCCGAGATTCAGGATGCTTCGACATACGGAGTAAAAAAACCGGATGCAACCGCAGCTTTATTAAAACAAATCGAAAAAGGCACCACTATTATAAACTACATGGGACATGGAAGTCCGACGGTGTGGACACAGGAACATATACTGGACATGAACCGGGATATGGGAAATATTAAGTCCGGTATGAAGCTTCCATTTTGGATTGCAGCAACCTGTAGTTGGGGACAATTTGATGATATCACCGGGACTTGTATGCCCGAGGCGCTTGTTATTGAGCCGGAAAACGGCGCAATCGCGGCATTAGCACCAACACGTGCAACCTACCCCGGTTCAAATCGTGCATATATCAATAGCTGGATCATGAAATGGTTCAATCCGGACGGCGCGAATCGGATCAGCCTGGGAAAATTATTGCGGGAAGTATCCTGTTCCGGCAGCGGCATAAACGAAAACAATGAAAAATATATGCTGTTTGGCGATCCGGCATTATATCTCGCATTGCCCTATAAGAAAGTCAAATTTGACCGCCTTGATACCGATACATTAAAAACACTTTCTAATATTCAAGTTAGCGGAATGATAGATGAAAATAACGGGTCAAACTTTAATGGAGAAGGGATTTTAAAATTATTCGACAGTGAAAGACTCGTAACACGGCATTATACCGATAGCAACAAAAAGCCCCAGTCATTGTCCTATCTGATTCCCGGCGAAGCGCTTTTCAATGGACTGATCAATATTTCAAATGGCGAATTCTCCTCAAAATTTTTCATTCCCAAAGATCTGAATTATGCAAACCGACATGGTAAAATAACTGTATATGGTTGGAACCCCGGTACAGGAGATGAAATTGGCGGATTTTATGATTACCTGTATTTCGCCGGTTCCGATTCGGTTTTTGTTGACACAACCGGTCCAACTATTAAAATTGGGTTTACAAATATAGATTTTCGGAATGGGGATATTGTAACGCCGGAATCTCAATTCGAAATTGCCATCAGCGATCCTCACGGAATTAATATCGCCGGTAAAATGGGGCATGATATCACCTTAACCATTGACGATGACAAAACGGCTTCTTACCGGATCACAGAATATTTTTCTTACGACACAAACAGCGATACATCCGGAACCATCACTATATCAATGCCCGAGCTCTCTCCCGGCGAACATAAATCTTCTATAACAGCCTGGGATAATGCTAATAATTCAACGACAACCGCCTGTATTTTTAATCTATTGGCTTCATCGGATTTCAAATTAGAAAATGTTGTAAACTATCCTAATCCATTCGGTAAAATGACGGATATTGTTTTTTACATTACTCATTCATCGAAAATCGAATGTTCAATATACACAGTAAGAGGTTTAAAAATTAAAACGATCGATACAGATCAGCTATACATGCCGGGATTCAATTCAATTCACTGGAATGGCACAGACGATTTTGGAGATAAAGTCGCCAAAGGCATTTATATTTATAAAATCAAAGCGACATCGATTGAATCGGATGAAAAAGATCATTTCATTGGAAAAATGGTGAAAGCAGGATGACAGAATCAATCTTAAATTGGTATGGCAAGCCTGTTATTCTTGCTTCTAAATCACCTCGACGGGAAGAAATCCTGAAACTCGCAGGTTTTCAATTTCAAATCCACGCATCAAACTATCACGAACCAGGAAACGAGCATGAAAGACCGGATAAACTCGTTCAAACTCATGCTTATCATAAATCAAATGATATTGCCGGATATTATGATGATGCATGGATCATCGGCGCCGACACAATCGTCGTGAAGGGTCAAAACATTCTCGAAAAACCTAAGAATCGTAACGATGCAATATCCATGTTATCATTATTAAGCGGCGCCACTCATCAGGTATTCACCGGGTATTGTGTTATGAATTCCCAAAACGGCAGCCATTTCACTGATGTCGAACGAACGGACGTAACATTTAGGGAGCTGTCAAGCGATATTATAGAGCATTACGTCGATAACTATCATCCATTTGATAAAGCCGGATCCTATGGTATTCAGGATTATAGCGCAATCTTTGTTCGTAAAATCAATGGTTGTTTTTACAATGTAGTCGGATTTCCAATTGCTAAATTCTTTCAGCAGATCCATCTGCAATTAAAATCTCTACTATGAAACTTTATATTGAAATTGATTCTAATATTTGCAAAATTAAGTCCGTAGTGGGAAAAATTAAACAGAGTATTCAATATGTTCTATGAAGAGTTAAAAAAGCGCAGAGAATCACTTGGGATAACACTTGATCAAATTTCCAATAAAACAAAAGTAAACAAGACCATTTTAGAAGCATTTGAAGCAGGTGATTTTTCCAAATTACCCCGGACCTATGTACGATTATTTCTCCGGGCATATGCACAGGAGATTAATACAGACCCGGAACAAATTATCAAATCTTTCGAAGAATACACCGGGAAACTTGAAGAACCATTAAAACCCGAAACAACGCAAAAGGAGAACTCTTTTCTTTCACCAAAAAATAACTCAGTCGTAAACGGAAAGAAAAGACGAAGTATTGCCGCTGTCACTGCAGTACTCGTCATTGTAATTTTCCTCATATCTGTTTTGAAACAGGTTCTGATCGAAGAGGAGAAAAAGAATCAGGCTCCATTACCGGTCTCGATCAAAGAATTGCCGATACCTGTTGAAGATAGGGACACAACTGCAACAGAACAGGAATTGGTCGCAACGGAAACTATACCGGAAACGCAAATCGAACTATTATCACTAATAATGACAACTCGTGATACGTGCTGGGTACGTGTAATCACCGATGAAAGTGATACGACGGAAGCCAATTACCTGCCAAATATTCGCCGAGAATGGAAAGCCCGGGACAAATTTGACGTCAGAGTTGGCAGACCTTCAAAAATTGTACTTTACCTCAATAATAAAGAATTAAGACCTATCGGTAACAGGGGAATCCCAACCCGTATAATCATCACAAAAGACGGCATTGTCCGCTCTACTCTTTTAAGACGTTAGCCTACCTTATATAAATCCTTTTAAAAACATCACGTATTTGAGAAAAAAATACTTGACAATGTGAGTGTTTTATCCTATTATTGTGGGTAGATGTGGGGAGAAATCCCATAAAAACCCAAAATTTTACGGATGATTATGATTACTTCTTTTGCCGGCGAATCCAAACATTTTTTAGATGAGAAAAATCGCCTGAGCATCCCGGCAAAATACCGTCGTTGGTTGACTGAAGATGACGCTGAGTACACGTTTGTTGTAACGAAGGGCGCTGATCCCTGTCTGATTGCTTATCCCGCTGTTGAATGGGATGCATTTGCGGAAAAACTTCGCAACCTGTCGCAATTCAAAAAGAAAAACCGGGCATTTATCCGGACATGGTCGCGCAATTCCATTCGTTTGAAATGTGACAAACAGGGGCGCATACTCATGCCTCAGCAACTTTTAGATTTCGCCAACATTAAAAAGGAAGCAGTGATAATTGGCGCTTTGAATTATTTGGAATTATGGGAGCCGGAAATGTTGAAAGAACACCAGGAATCACAAATCCCACTAGACGATAATTATTTTGAAGACTTAGCAGATATTTTTTAATCGTTTAAATCGGATTTAGGTAGATGACCACTATTCATGTGCCGGTATTACTCAAAGAGACTCTGCAATACCTGATCTCCCGGCGAGATGGTGTTTATGTTGATGCCACACTGGGTACGGGTGGGCACTTCAGCTCTCTTTCTGAGCAACTATATCAAAACGCTATACTAATAGGTATCGATACAGACCCAAACGCAATAAATTATTGTTCAACACATTTAAGCATAAAGCAAAAACACATCTTAATAAACAGTAATTTCGAATCTATTAAAGCCGTCTGCTTTCGTAATGGATATCCAAGAATAAGCGGAATATTAATGGATCTTGGGATGTCATCTTTTGCTCTCGATAGTCCCGACCGTGGCCTGTCTTATTCTGTGAATGGTCCTCTGGATATGCGCTTTTCCCCTGATTTGACAAAGACCGCAAGCGATATAATCAATACAGCAAATCAATCAGAATTAGCAACAATATTTAAGACCTTCGGCGAAGAAAGGAATTCACGTTCAATCGCAAGGGCAATCATATATGAACGACAAAAAAATACAATCAAAACTACCAAACAACTTGCAGAAATCATCCGCCATAAAACACATCCTTTATATGTTAATAAGACATTGAGCCGTATTTTTCAGGCGCTCCGAATTGTTGTCAACCGTGAATTAGAAGTCCTGGAAAAGGCTCTAAAAGACGCTATAGATATATTAGAACCGGATGGCAGAATCGTCATAATTACTTATCATAGTTTAGAAGACCGAATAGTAAAACAGTATTTTAAAGCCGAATCTACCGATTGTGTCTGTCCGCCGGAGTTTCCCATTTGTCAATGCAGTCATAAAGCCTCCATCAAATTACTTACTACCAAACCAATTTTACCTGGCAAGGATGAAATAAGGAACAACTCCAGGGCAAGAAGCGCAAAACTAAGGGTAGCAGAACGAATATGATTAGGATATCATAATGGCAAAGAAGAAAATCAGTAAAAACAGGAAAAAAAATGTGATCATGTCCACCCTTTTTCTTTTAATAATCGGACTTATGGTTTTCTATGTCTGGATTTTCAACTATACCAACCAATTATTTGCGAAAATAGACGTTTTGAAGCGGGAAGAAGCAAATCTTATAACTCAAAACCGGATTACATCCATTGAATTAGACCGCCTTTCCCGTGCCGATCGTATACAACAAATCGCATCAAGCGAAATGAATATGTGGAGCCCACCGCCGGAGACCTTATCTATTATAATAGATGCAATAACAGTCAGATAGGATTATGACTAATTATTTTCATAAGATCAGAAAACGAACCCGGATTATTTCCCTTTTTCTACTGCTTTTTTGGGGAGCGTTGATCGGTCGTTTGTTTACAATTCAAGTCATCAATTCAACAGGGTACCAGGAAACCTGTAAGAACCAGGCTGATTATCGCAGGATAATTCATCCTATTAGAGGCACGATTTACGACAGGAACCAAAAAGCCCTTACTATGGATATTGTTCAGTACAATATCGCGGTTCACCCCTATTTAATAAAGAATAAAGAAAAAATTGCCGGTGAGTTAAGCGCTTTAGTAAAGCCAAAGTACGCAGCGTATCTTAAAGCCTTACAATCTGACAGAACTTTTGTCTGGCTGGAAAGAGATATCTTGCATAGCGAAATTCAACCTTTCCTGGAAAAGTACCAGTATCATTCCGGATTTTCTATTGAACGAAAAATCCGTCGGAGTTATCCATTTGGAGAAATCGCGGGACAACTAATCGGGTTAACTGATATCGATAATCACGGTATCGCAGGGCTTGAAAAGGAGCTGGAACCCTATGTATGTGGTACTCCGGGATGGCAAGTAGCAATGAAAGATGGCTGGGGTCGATTAAATAATCGCCCTGATCTGCCCTATAAGGAAACTATTAACGGCAATGATATCACCTTAACAATAGACCATGAATACCAGATTATATTGCATGAAGAATTATTAAATGCCTTTGAACAACATAATGCCGATAAAGCCATGGGGATTATTATTAATCCCAAAAACGGTGAAATACTTGCCATATCGACTATTCCCGGATTTGATCCAAATATGCCGAATAATTATCCGGTTTCATCTCAAATAAATGGCATCGTCACCGATATTTTTGAACCGGGTTCAACTTTCAAGATCGTAACCGCCACCGCAGCATTCGAAGGAGATAAAGTCCAACCGGAAGATAGTATCTATTGTGAAGATGGTCATATTAAGATCGGAAAGACTATTATCCACGATCATAAAAAATACAGCACTCTATCGTTTGCCGAGGTGATTAAAAAAAGCAGTAATATTGGGACGATTAAAGTTGCCCGGAAAATTGGAAAAGACCAGGTCTTCAAATATGTTCGGCGGTACGGTTTTGGAGCGAAAACCGACATTCAATTTCCAGGTGAACAGGAAGGCATTATTCATCCGTTAAAAAAATGGAATGACCTGATGCTTGCCCAGGTGGCAATTGGTCACGGAGTTTGTTGTACAGCCTTGCAATTGGCAAATGCTTATGCCGCTATTGCAAATGGCGGTTATTTATTAAAGCCGCAGTTAGTTAAAAAAATCGAAACGAAAGACGGAATTTTATTGTACGAGGGAAAACCCCAATATATCCGCCGCGTTGCATCTGCTGAAACCATGGTATTAATGAGAGACCTGTTACGGCTGACTGTCAAGAGCGGAACCGGTTTGAAGGCTGACATCAACGGTATGGCAATCGCCGGAAAAACCGGTACAGCTCAGAAAGTAACTGAAAAAGGCTATAGTCAAACTGATTATGTTGCAACGTTTGTTGGATTTTTCCCTGTTAACGATCCCAAGTTGCTTTGTGTCGTCGTCATTGATAACCCCAAGGGTTTAAATCATACCGGTGGAAGTGTTTCCGCTCCGGTAGTTAAAGAAATATTTAAACGTATTGTTAATCTTTCAGATGACCTGTTTTTCCAGGAGGATCAACTCCAAACGCCCCAATTGAAGCTGGTTAATTCTTCTCTTCAACCTAAGTTAAGTTTTGTTCAAACTGCTGCTGCCGCGCCACGAGAATCCCGTGTTCGCCTTTCGACATACCAATATGCACAGCGCATGCCTGATCTGCGCGGCAAACCACTCCGGCAGGCTGTGGCAATCCTTCAAACAATGGGCGTCGAAGCCAACATTCAGGGAACCGGAGTTGTAACATCTCAATATCCTCAAGTAAATTCGCTGGTCACATCTAATACACTGTGTACGATCAATCTGGAACCGAGGAGTGTGAATCTTGAGTAAGGTTTTATGCGATCTACTGAAAAATATCGATTATAAACTATACGGAGAACTTCCAAGCGAAATAAGCGCCATTTCAAATAACTCAAAGGAAATCACTTCCGGGGATTTGTTCTTTGCTATACCTGGCACTCAAACAGACGGACATCGATATATCCCTCAAGCAATTCAAAATGGCGCCATCGCAATCGTAACGGAAAAATATCAGGAAAATATCAATATTCCACAGATTGTCGTGTCAAATAGCAGATCGGCGCTATCAACCGCAGCGGCAAATTATTACGATAATCCATCAAAAAAATTAACTGTTATCGGTATAACAGGCACAAACGGAAAAACGACGACTGTTTACTTTTTAAACGCAATTTTAAAAACAGCAAAGATCGGTTGTGGATCAATTGGGACGCTTGGATTCTCAATTCATGATAGATTTTTCCCTCTTAATTTAACTACACCTGATTCACTGCAATTACAGCAGATCCTTGCAAAAATGGTTAATGAAAAGGTCGATGTGGTTGTGATGGAAGTATCATCCCATGCCCTATCGTTGAACAGGGTTGATGATATCCAATTTGCTGGAGGGGTTTTTACAAATATTTCGCAAGATCACCTGGACTTTTATTTAACCATCGATAACTATGTCAATGCCAAACTGGAATTATTCCGGAAAATACTCAAAACAGGGTTTCGTTTATCAAATATTGACGATTCCTATTCAGATAAGTTCACTGCAACGGGTGATGCGCAATTACTCACTTATTCCATAGCTTCACAGGCTGATTTCACCTGGAAAAGCGATATCAAATATAAAACCGGAATAGAAGGAACAATTACATCCAGGAATATCTCTATTCCAATTAAAAGTTCCCTGTCGGGCTATTATAATCTCAGTAATATTCTGGCTGCCTCAGCATCAGCAATTCAGTTAGGAATACAACCATCAGTTATCAGTCAGGCAATTGCAAGTGTCGATTACATTCCAGGACGGCTCCAGGAAGTTCAAAGGGAAGGCTTTCCCCGAGTATTTATTGATTATGCCCATACGCCGGACGCGATCGTCAATGTGTTGAGAGCATTAAAAGATATCGTTCCATCCGACGGAAAATTAGTGACGGTTTTTGGCTGCGGCGGCAATCGCGACAAAACCAAGCGACCCAAAATGGCTGAGGCTGCCGCATCATTGTCGGATTCTGTCATCGTCACTACTGACAATCCCCGCTTTGAGGCTCCGGAAGCAATTATCGAAGACGCCGTCAAGGGATTCAATAAAAATGAGAACTATCTAAAAATCACAGATCGAAAAACGGCAATTCAATTTGCGATTGAGAACAGTTCAATGAAAGATATTGTCGCCATACTTGGCAAAGGACACGAAAATTATCAGGAAATTAACGGCATTAGACATCCTTTTAGCGACGTTAAAATTGTTGAGGAACTTTTTGGGAAATAAATGATCAGCACAAAATTTATCAGAAATATTAATATGGGATCGTTAGTTAATTTCGATGGTAGTATCTCCAATGTAACGATTGACAGCCGAAAAGTCACCGCCGGTTCGATGTTTGTTGCCCTATCCGGAGAAAATGTGGATGGTCATGAATTTGTAAAATCCGCAACAACAGGAGGCGCTGTTTTAAGCATCGTTTCAAAAAAATGGGCTAAACAGACAGACGTCTCGAATCTGCCCTTATGGATTGTAGAGTCCCCGGAAAAAGCGCTCCAGCAGTTAGCGGCAACCTGGAGAGATCAGTTTGATATTCCGGTTCTGGCAATTACCGGAACTAACGGTAAAACGACAATAAGAACCATGTGTGAATCAATCTTGAAACGCAAATATGATTTACATTCTACCACTGGAAATTTGAACAACCACCTTGGATTGCCGCTAACCTTGCTGAAGTTAAATGAATCCCACACGTTTAGCCTTTTGGAACTCGGCACCAATCACTTCGGAGAAATTGCTTTTCTCTGTGAATTGTGTAAACCCAATGCCGGACTGATCACAAACATCGGTTATGGACATACCGAATTTTTTGGAGATATCAAGGGCGTCGCCCGCGCTAAAGAAGAACTTTTTCAATCACTCAAATCCAATGGAATCAGCTTCATAAACCTGAATGACCCGAATATCCGCCAGATGTCGCCAAAAACTATGCAAGTGACTTATGGAATGGACCTAAAAAATGGTGATTATTCCGGCACAATAACAGAATACGATAAAAATGCCTGTGCGAGGCTTGAAATTAACAACGAAATATCTGTCAAATTAAAGGTTCCCGGTAAGGCAATGGCACAAAATGCCCTGGCGGCTGTTGCTGTCGGCAGGACTTTTAGCGTACCTGCTCACGATATTGTCGAGACACTTGAATCATTCCATGCTATAAATCAGCGGTTTATGGTCCAACAAACCGATTATTGCCGTATCATCGATGATGTTTATAACGCCAATCCAAACAGTACGAACACTGCGATCGATACATTTACTACAATGAAAGTGCCGGGAAGACGACTATTCGTATTCGGAGATATGTTCGAATTGGGCGACTTATCGGAACAATGTCATCGTGATATCGGCAGAAAAATAGCTCAATCACCAATTGATATATTATACACATATGGTCCGTTATCAACATTTACAGTCGATGAAGCGCGAAAAGCCGGCATGAAATACGCCGAGCACTATGATAATAAGATTGATCTGATCTCAGCTCTTAAACACATTGTACAAAAGTCCGATACAATTTTAGTAAAAGGTTCCAGGGGTAATCAATTAGAAGAAATAATAGAAGGAATTCAAACATAATATGTTTTATCATTTTCTCTATCCTCTTAAAACATACATTAGCGGTTTTAATCTGTTTCAGTATATCACATTCCGGGCAGCCATGGCTGCCATTACGGCACTGTTAATCAGTTTTGTTGTGGGACCTATTATCCTGAAGCAGCTAAGAAAACACCAGATAGGCGAGATTATTCGCGAGAATGGTCCCAAATCCCATCTTGCTAAAAGGGGCACGCCGACAATGGGTGGGATCATAATTTTATTTTCCGTGGTTGTGCCGGTTTTACTATGGGCGAATTTGAAGAATATTTATATCAACCTGATTCTGTTGGCAACGCTATGGATGAGCACTGTTGGATTTCTCGATGATTATTTAAAGGTTGTTAAAAAATTTAAAAAAGGATTGATCGCCCGTTATAAATTGATAGGTCAGATAACCCTGGGATTGATTGTCGGAAGTTATTTATACTTTGCCCCGGAATTTGAATCTTTAAGAGGATTTACTTCGGTTCCTTTTTTTAAAAACCTTGAAATTAATCTCGGCTTGCTTTATATACCCTTTGTCATATTTGTCATCACTGCCGCGTCAAACGCTGTAAATCTAACGGACGGTCTGGACGGATTAGCGTCCGGCTTAATGGGAATTATCGCTCTCACATTTGCCGTAATCGCCTATGTCTCCGGTCGTGTTGACTTCAGTCAATATCTTAATATTATTTACCTTCCGGGAAGCGGAGAACTGGCGGTGTATTGTATGTCTTTTGCCGGCGGAATTCTCGGATTTTTATGGTACAACAGTAAACCTGCACAGGTATTCATGGGGGATACCGGTTCTTTGGGCATGGGAAGCGCTCTCGGAACACTCGCAATATTACTTAAAAAAGAAATCCTCTTTGTCCTGTTAGGCGGAATATTCGTAGCAGAGGCATTGTCTGTTTTAATTCAGGTCGGTTATTTCAAGTATACAAGAAAAAAAACAGGCACAGGGAAGCGGATATTTTTAATGGCTCCTCTTCACCACCATTTTGAAATGAAGGGCTTGGATGAAAGTAAAATAGTTATCCGTTTCTGGATAATCGGGATTTTATTGGCTCTGTTAAGTCTAAGCAGTTTTAAAATACTATGATCGATTTATCATCTCTACCGATTAATTTGATTGATAAACGAGTAACCGTTCTGGGCGCCAAGCGCAGTGGTCTGGCGGCAGCATTAGTACTTGCAAAGAATGGTGCGCGCGTTCTTCTTTCGGATTCTGGCGATATCGCTATTCCTCTAATCGTTCAAAAAGATCTTCACAAATATAATGTAACTGTTGAGACAGGTCGTCACAGTTCAGAAGTATTGAAGTCGGATTTTATAGTTATCAGTCCGGGGATTCCGAACTCTGCACCCATTGTAAAAGATATTGAATCTGCCGGTATCCCAATTGTAAGTGAAATTGAAATTGCTTACTGGTTTATGCCTGAAGCACAGCTAATTGCAGTTACCGGCTCGAACGGGAAAACCACTACCACGACTTTAATCTATGAAATGTTTAAAAATACACGGTTTGACGCCTATTGTGGCGGAAATATCGGGGTACCTTTCTCTTCGCTGATATCAGATGCCCAAAAAGATACTGGAAAACCAAAAGTATTTATACTTGAAGTCAGCAGCTTTCAGCTGGAACGAATTATTCATTTCCATCCCAATGCTGCAATTATCCTTAATGTAACCGACGATCACATGGATCGATACGATCATGATATTTCTCTATATCTGAAAGCCAAATTAAACATAAGCCGTAACCAGAATAAAAATGATTTATTCATTTATTTTGAAGATGATGTACTGCTGAAGAATAATTTACCGGATTTCCCACAAAAATTACCTTTCGGGTTTACAATTAATCCTCAAATGCGATTCAAAACTGATATGACCAGAATATTTACTAAAGACGACCAAGTTTATATCGACAGGCAAGACATAGCACTATTGGGAGAACACAATCTATTAAATATACTCGCCGCTTTAAACGTTGCTGATTATTACAATCTGCCACAAAAAAATATAAAAGGATTATTAAAACGGTTCAGCGGTATTGAACATAGGCTGGAATATGTCAGAACATTAGATGGCGTAGATTATTATAACGACTCAAAAGCAACGAATATTGAGTCGGTAAAATATGCGCTAAAAAGTTTCACAAAACCGGTGATAATTATTTTAGGTGGACGTGACAAAGATTCCGATTTTTCATTACTTCTGCCCCTGCTGCGGAAACATGCAAAAAAGGCAATCACAATCGGTGAGGCAGCCGACAAAATTAAGAAAGTCATTGACGGAATTATTAATTATTCTTATGCAAATTCACTGGAAAATGCCGTATTGCAGGCGAAAAATGATGCGGTGGCTGGTGATATTATCCTACTTGCTCCGGCATGCGCCAGTTTTGATATGTTCGTTAATTACGAGCACCGGGGTAATGTATTTAAAACTATTGTCAATTCATTGACGGAAAGAGATTCGGATGAACGCTAAATATCACCGATCAATCGATCAGATATACTTTGTATTGACGATTATCCTGATCGGTATCGGATTTGTGATTCAATACAGCGCAAGTTCATCTCTTGCCGCCGCAAAATTCAATGATCCGGGCTTCTATATGAGGGGTCATTTTATCCGGATCATCGCGGGATTAATCGTGGGATTATTTTTCTTACAACTAAACTACAATCATTTAAAATCAATATCCTTTTGGTTTGTGATCTTATCCATTATTCTGCTGGTATTTACACTGATTTATAACAGAAGTAGCGGAAATGCATCTATGGCACGCTGGATACAATTCGGACCGTTCCGTTTTCAACCGTCGGAATTAGCAAAATTTTCAGTCATATTGTACTTAGCCTCTTTTTACGATCGGCACCAGGATATTATTAATGACTTTAAAAAAGGGTTTCTCCCTCCTGCAATTATTTTGACGTTTATCATTTTACTTATCGTTGCCGAACCGGATTTCAGTACAGGTGCTGTCATAGCCGTATTAGGCATCACAATTATGATCATTGGCGGCACGAAACTGGTTCATCTATCACCTTTTATAGGACTATTTATGATATTTTCGGTTTTCACTGTAATACGGTCGCCATATAAATTAAAACGAATAATTACCACGATTAGCGGCGAAAACGATATTCAGGGCGCCGGATACCAGATTCATCAATCTCTGATAACTCTTGGAAACGGCGGATTCTGGGGACGGGGTCTTGCCGGAAGCATCGAGAAAAACCTGTTTTTGCCGGAGCCCCATACGGATTTCGTGTTTTCAGTTGCCGGTGAAGAATTCGGATTCATCGGAGCAATTCTTCTTCTAATCTTATTCCTGGTATTATTTATACGGGGAATTCAGATATCATTCAGAGCTCCGGATATTTTCGGGAATCTGATGGGTATTGGTCTTTCTGTCAGTATGTTTTCATACGTCCTCGCCAATGTCGGTGTCGTCTGTGGAATACTGCCGGTAACGGGATTACCATTGCCCTTTTTAAGCTACGGTGGTTCTACTATGCTCTATAATTTTGCCTGTATTGGCATCCTGTTAAACATTTCAAAAAAAATGCTGGACAAAGAAAAACCTTTAAGATTGGTGACAATACATGACTAAAGAAAAAACTCAACAGCCCTTAAAAATATTAGTTACCGGTGGCGGAACGGGTGGGCATCTGTTTCCCGCTATTGCTCTTATGGAAGAACTCAAATCCCGATCCGCACAAATCGGTGACATCGAATTCCTATTTGTTGGCACTGGAAGAGGATTGGAGTCATCGGTTTTAGATAATCTGCACTATCCGCTCCGAAAAATCTGGATACGAGGTTTTCACCGTGGTTTTACAATCAAAAGTATCTTGATTAACCTGTTGTTTCCCATTCGATTACTCATCAGCCTTATCCAGTCCCTAATTATTATCAAGCAATTTAAACCTGACATCGCCATCGGAACCGGCGGATATACATCCGGTCCACCCATGCGAATAGCGTCTATGCTGAAAATTCCAGTATTTCTACACGAACAAAATGTGTTTCCGGGAGCCACGACACGAATGCTTGCGAAACATGCTAAACGGATCTATTCATCCTTTGAAGACACGAAACAGTACATCGAAAATGCAATTTGCTTTGGAACACCTTTACGACGGTCTCTTGAAAGCATCAGTCGCAAACAGGCTATTCAATTCTTTGAACTGCGTCAGAATCTAAAAACCGTATTCATTTTTGGTGGAAGTCAGGGATCACGGGCGTTGAATAATTACTGGATCAATCACCTGGATAGTTATATTGACAAATCCCGTTGTCAATTTATCTGGCAAACAGGACAAAGCGACTATGAACATATCAAAAACCTGTTTGCTGATAATCCCTGTGTGCATATTTCCCCATTTATTCACGAAATGGGTATTGCCTATTCCGCCGCGGATATTATTATCAGCCGCGCCGGGGCGCTCTCTCTGGCTGAACTTTGTTTATATGGCAAGCCTTCAATACTGATACCTCTACCTACGGCTGCCGGTAACCACCAGGAAATAAATGCGCGAATTATGGAAAAGGAGGGCGCATCAATTGTGATATTACAAAAGAATCTGGATTCTGAACTATTAGACATCTCCCTTAATTCGCTAATCGACAGTGAAGAAAAACTGACGGCGATGGCTGAACGGGCAAAAGCAATTGCAAAACCCGATTCTGCAAAATTAATTGTTGACGATATATTAAGAATAATGGAAAAACATGTTCGGAAAGATTAAACATATCCACTTTATCGGAATCGGTGGTATCGGAATGAGCGGCATCGCCGAACTGCTCAATCACTGGGGATTCACAATCACCGGATCCGATATTAAATATTCGGATAATGTTGCCCGCCTGGAAAAATCAGGAATCCGGATATTCATCGGACACCATCCTGAAAACCTGCAAAAATGCGACGCAGTCGTGTATACTTCAGCCGTTGATTCTTCGAATCCGGAATACAACAAGGCTCTAAAAATCGGAATGCCGGTTATCAAACGCGCCGAGATGCTTGGTGAGATTCTCCGTTTGAAACCCAACAGTATCGCCATCTCCGGCACTCACGGTAAAACAACAACCACATCACTGGTCGGGCACATATTTTCAGAAGCAGGCCTGGATCCTATCACCATTTCCGGTGGTGTGATCAAAGGATTGGACTCTAACATCCGAATTGGGTCCGGTGATACAATAATCGTCGAAGCAGATGAATTTGACCATTCATTTTTGCAATTATATCCGACACATATCATTATCACTTCTATTGATTCGGAACATCTTGATATTTACAAAACATTGAAAAATATAAAAGCTAACTTTGTCAAGTTTGCGAACAGAATACCTTTCTATGGCAAATTAATTGTAAATACTGACGATGAAAATATCAGGTCAATATTATCCAAATTTACCGTTCCGACACTTCAATATTCTCTCGATAAACTAGGCGATATACGGGCGGAAAATATACATTTATCAAAGACGAACAGCCAAATCGATATAGTATTTAAAGAAAAATGTCTGGGAACTGTTAATCTTCCGCTTCCCGGTTTGCATAATATAGAAAATGCATTGTCCGCCATTGCAGTCGGGCTGGAATATGATATTGATTTTAGTGTTATTAAAAATGCAATAGAGACATTTAAAGGCGTCGAACGCCGGTTTGATATCATACATCAAAGCGATGAATTAATGTTGGTTGATGATTATGCTCACCATCCCGGCGAAATCAAGGCGACCCTTACTGCTGCAAAACAGGGTTGGGATCGTCGAATAATTGCAGTCTTTCAGCCCCATTTATACAGTCGCACCAAGGTATTTTATAAAGAATTTGCCCAGGCACTTTATCCTGCGGATATAATTATTCTGCTTGATGTTTTTCCGTCCCGGGAAAAACCCATTTATGGCGTTTCCGGTAAACTAATCGACGGCGTTCTTCGTACAACGAGACATTCAAATGTGCACTATTTCCCGAAAATGAGAGGGGTTCCGGATTTTATTAAATCGATATATCGGAATGGGGATATGATTATTACTCTTGGAGCGGGAGATGTCAACAAATTACATAAATCCTTTAAAGAAATATTATGCAATCATGATCGTTAAGCAACCACATATATTGAATAGGTCATATTCAGGGTTCCCGTATTATTGGGGGGCAATCATATATAATGCTGGTTCAATGGTACTGAAATTCAGGTCATTAAGAATATGGTTCACTATGGGAGCCCTGGGTTTCCTATTCAGAGATACCGGTCATTATATCGGAACTGTAAAATGATAAAGTCACAAGATCATCAGATTAAAACCATTTTAAAACGAACCGGACAGGTATCACTTATCATCCTGATCGTTTCTGTATTCGGATTGTTGATTCACGGATCAAATTCCTGGTGTAACTATATTGAGCTCTTTAATGTGGTCAATATCAAAACTACCGGAAATAGAATTTTAAGTGACCAGGACATATTTCAGATCGCTAATGTTCGGATTGATACATCCATAAATTCAATAAATCTATCAGAAATACAGGACAGGTTAGAGAAAAACCCGTTTATAAAGGCTGCTGCCGTAAGCAGAGAATTCCCTAATATATTGAACATACTCATCAGCGAACGCGTCCCTATATGTTATATTAACCATTCCAATCTATTCCTGGTTGATGCTGAAGGAATTATCTTACCGCTTCCCGGTCAACCACTTGGCGTCAATTTACCGGTTATTTCCGGATTTGGACATGACTCCCTCAGCTATTTTCCGGGGTATTACGTCCCCAATAAACATGTTTTGGATATTGTTAATATCATCCACTCGACATTGCTGTCAACCCCGGATTTGTATTCAGAAATATCAGAAATACACTGTTGGAAAGATGGGAGCTGCATCCTCTATACAATTAAAAGCGGAACACCAATATTCCTGGGTACCCGGGATTTATCTGATCAACTCAATATTTTGGCTCATTTCCAAAACAGACTTCAGGGTAAGCGCAATTTGAGTGACTATCAATACCTTGACTTGCGTTGGGCTAAACAGATCGTTGCAAAAGAAAGACGTTCATAGGATAAACTAATGAAAATAAGAAACAGAATCATTACCGGTGTCGATATTGGAAGTAGTAAAACCTGTGCATTAATTGCTGAAATCGATCAGGATAAAAACATCCCGGTGATTAAGGGTTATGGCTCAGTCGATTCAAAAGGTCTAAAAAAAGGGGTTGTTGTCAATATCGATGAGCTAAGCCGCACAATCAGCCAGGCAATCAGCGATGCCGAAAAAATGGCGGGAAGCAATGTATCCAGGTGCTACGTCAGTATCAGCGGGGATCACATTCGCAGCATGAACACCCAGGGAATGATAGCAATTTCCAGAGATGCAAGAACAGGGATAGGCGAAGCCAGAGAAATCGAACAGGAAGATATTGAAAGGGTTATCGAGCATACCAGAGCCGTGCCCTTACCTGTTGATCGGCAAATTCTGCATGTTATGCCCCGGGAATTTATCGTTGACGAACAAAACGGGATAAAAAATCCAATCAATCTGCTCGGCAGGCGACTTGAAGTAAAAGTTCACCTGACCACATACAGCACAACAGTTGCCTCAAACTTATCACGATGCTTTAAAAATGCCGAATTATCAATCAATGGTTTTATTCTTCAATCCCTGGCTTCTTCATATAGTGTATTAACGCCAAGCGAAAAAGAGCTTGGTGCAATTTTAATTGATATTGGAAGCGGAACGGTTGATGTAATTGTTTTTAAAGATGGTGGTATCCATCATACGGGCGTCGTTAATTTCGGCGCTCAAACGATAACCAGCGACGTTGCCTATTTATTGCGGATTCCTATTGATGAAGCTGAAAATATCAAAAAGTCTCACGGTTATGCCCTTACCAAACAGGCTGATGAAGAAGCGTTTTTTAAGATAGAAAGCATGGGCAGCCGTCCTCCTCGCGAGGTCCCAATTATTAAACTTGCTCAATTTATCGAACCCCGAATGG
>Ga0265594_1000205_pt1 | contig 47652 bp, 43 predicted proteins | sample saktaG_11_FD_190147 | JGI IMG/M metagenome (GOLD analysis project Ga0265594, IMG submission 190147) | Saline water microbial communities from Sakinaw Lake, British Columbia, Canada - sak_2011_5_24_80m | ecosystem: Environmental > Aquatic > Non-marine Saline and Alkaline > Saline ...
TGATAGCTACAGATTTAAGGAAAGCCTAAGGAGAAAAAAGAAGGACGTGAATTAGCTATATATTTTTAACAGGGGTGGTCCCCAATTACTCCGCCGAAGCTGGGACTCATTGTACTTGCCAAAAACATAGATCAGTATGTAACCATACCTAAAGCGGTCAGTTATGATGAAGTTGTAGTATTTCTTGGGCAAGATGAAACAAGCAAACAGGAATTCGTTGACCAGTATTTTGATTGCATATCCTTCGCTAATATGTTAAATGAAAATGCTATCAAGTCTGGTATTAAATGTGCCGTTGTTTCTATGGATTTAACTGGTAAGAAACGTATAGGTCACGCCATCAATGCCTTTGAAACCACAGATAGAGGAGTAGTTTATTTCGATCCCCAAACAGATGGTGAAAGATTTGGGATAGAAGCGGGTGGGTATTATTCATTATCTGAGAGATACAAAATAACTAAGATAGATATCATATGGTAAGACAGACTACCTGTTATAGTGTATAATGGAAGTAGATGAAAAAGGCCGAGAAAAAGCAGGATTGGGATGCTGGGAGCATCAGGGCGCTAAGGAATCATCTTGATCTTACACAGGTCGAGATGGCCGGTCAGATGGGCATCAGGCAGCAGACGGTCAGCGAGTGGGAGCAGGGAGATTATGAACCCAGGGGCGCCTCCGCCAAATTGCTGAGTATCATAGCGGACCGCAGCGGTTTTGAATACAAGGCATGAAAAAGGGAAACCCCTTTTTTAAGATTGAGTACACTATAACGTGTAAGTTAGATGGACATGATAACTGAGAGATCGGTGTCTGCGCTGTGGCTGTCAGGCCGGCTCTCTTGCTTTGACGATGACTCAGGCCACAGGATAGAGGTCGTCTGTCCGGGCCGGGTCAGCACGCGGGGAGGATGCGATTTCCAGGATGTAGTAATAAAGGTAGACGGTGAGAAGACAGTCGGGGATGTAGAGGTGCATGTGACATCCGACCTCTGGCAGCGGCACGGGCACCACAGAGACGCGTCCTATAACGGTGTGATACTGCACGTATCGCTGTGGCAGCGCGGGTTCCTTCCCGTCAGGCTGCAGAACGGACGCATCCTCAGCACGGTGATCCTGGCCCAGTACATTAAAGGCAGCAGGGATCTGCAGCAGGGCATTTCCGCCAGACCGGCGCAGCGCTGCATGCACATAGTACGCTCCGGGAAAAAAGCGGATGGCATCATTGTAGAGGCCGGACTGTCGAGGTTCGAGCAAAAATCAGCAAGGTTTGCGCAGGCGCTCAGGGCTGACGACCCTGAGCAGGTGCTGTATAAAGGTATCTGCCGCGCGCTGGGATATGCCTGGAACACCAGGCCTTTTGAGACACTGGCCGGGAAAGTGACGGCAGACATGGTCAGGAATTATGCTGCGGGGAGCCTATCGGCAAAATATAACCTGCTGTTGGGCGTCGCAGGCCTGCTTACTGATTCTGATAGCAGGCTATTGCAAGCGATTGATGGCGGTATTTCAAGCAGGCAAACCGACTGGCGCCGGATTTTACCGGGGTTACAGCCCATGAAGGCATCTAACTGGGCCATAGCAGCTACGAGGCCTTCAAACCACCCCGCCCTGAGGATCGCCGGCCTGTGTCACCTGCTACAGAGAAATGAAAAAGGCAGCTTAGTCTCCGGTATGGCTGGTCTGATGGGCAATGCTCTGCCACGGAAGGCTGCGGCTGTTCTGGACAGGGCTTTTATGGTGGAGGAAGGAGGCTTGTTTGATTCTCCGGATCTAATAGGAACCGGCAGGGCCAGGGAGATCGTGGTGAATGCATTACTGCCATTCTTCGTGGCATATGGCGCAAGCGTTAATAACAGGCAGTTGGAAGAAAAGGCGAGGCATATTTATAGCTCGTATCCTTCCCTGCAGCCAAATGAGCTGACGCGGTACATGAGCGGGATGTTGGGCAACCAGGCCAACGGCGCATGCAGGCAGCAGGGCCTGCTGCATATCTACCATACCTGGTGCCGCACAAAGGAATGCCCGGCCTGCCCTGTGGTCATGTTGCGAAAGATAACCCCGGTATGACATCAGGGCAACTTTCGTGGATATTTCCCGATATGCAACGATAGTAAGCGCAGGAAGCTATCATGGCCGCGTTATCGGTACACAGTATGGGTGGTGGTATCAGGACGGGCATGGGAGAATCCGCCTTGAAGCGCTTACGCAGGGCATCGTTGGATGCCACGCCGCCGGCCAATATTATCTGCTTTACTCCGGTCCTCAAGGCAGCCTGTATGGTCTTGCCGACCAGCACATCGATAATTGCCTGCTGGAACGCCGCTGCCGCCTCTTTCACCCACCGTTCTTCGCGCTCTCCTTTCTCCTCCACCATGTGCAGCAGCGCGGTTTTAACTCCGCTGAAGCTGAAATCGTCGCTGCCCTTGAGCCAGGCGCGCGGAAGCGACAGGGGGGTTGTTATGCCCCCGGTGATCGATTGGATAGACGGACCACCCGGGTAGGGCAGCCCCAGGATCCTTGCTCCTTTGTCAAAAGCTTCGCCGGCCGCATCATCCCGCGTGCTGCCCAGACGGCGGAAGCTGCCGTGATTTGCCATTAAAATCAGGTCGCTGTGCCCGCCGGATACGATCAGGCAGAGGCAGGGAAACTCGGGCCTGGCGCCGGATAGCCAGTTGGCATATATATGGCCCTCCAGGTGATTGATGCCGATAAAAGGCAGGTCTTCCGCCTGTGATACTGCCCTGGCGAAATTAACGCCCACAATTAGGGACCCCGCCAGGCCCGGACCCATGGTGGCAGCTATGGCGTCGACCTGTTTCAGGGTAAGCCCCGCTTCGCTCAGCGCTTTTTCGGCCACAGGTGTTATTGCGAGCAGGTGCTGGCGCGAGGCCACTTCGGGCACGATGCCGCCGTACCTGGCGTGTATGTCCACCTGAGACGAGATCACATTGGAGAGGATGGTATCCCCGTCTTTTACGACTGCTGCAGCAGTCTCGTCGCAGGATGTCTCGAAAGCAAGAATATTCACGGCAGGGATTATAGCACAAAGCTAAAACGACATCTGGCAATTGCTGTTTTCCGGATGTGTTGCTACAATTAAGCCCCGGTTCAAATCACCGTCAGATAGCGAGGATTGCGATATGGAAATAACCTGGTTTGGCCACTCTTGTTTCCGCATTAAGGGCAAGGAAGCGGTTATATTGATCGATCCCTGTCCCGACACAACCGGCTATTCGCTGGGCAAGATCCAGGCGGATATAGTGGCCATCAGCCATGCGCATCCCGGCCATTCCTATCTGGACACGCTGCAGGAGGGGTACCGCGCCATCAAGGGACCCGGCGAATATGAGATAAAAGACACCTACATCACGGGCATTGCCGCCTATCATGACGACGTGCAGGGTAAAAAATCGGGCAAGAATACGGTCTACGTGATCGAGATGGAGGGTGTAACACTCTGCCACCTGGGTGACCTCGGCCACTCGCTCACTCCCGAGGTGACGGGTGAACTGGGTAACATCAACGTGCTCTTCGTGCCGGTGGGGGGACATTCCACCATCTGGGCCCAGGCGGCGGCAGACCTGGTGAGGAACCTCAACCCCGGCTATGTGATACCCATGCATTATAAAACAGCGGCGGAGCAAGCCGACCTTGAATTTCCTGAGAGATTTCTTAAGGAGCTCGGCATCAAGGAACTGGCCTCGCAGCCCAAGCTTGTCGTAACCAGGACCAATATCCCTGCCAGCACACAGGTTGTGATGCTCGACTACCCGCATTAGCCGCCTGCACGGCTTTGACATATAAATTGCCCTGACGTATCATTTCCCGATATGAGCTTGGCTAAACGTGTTTTCGAATTGCAGCAGGTAGAGCTTTCCATCCAGGGTTACATCAAGCAGCTTGAGGAAATGGACCTGCGTATTCGCCGTAACGATCGTTTTGAGCAGGCTCAAGCCACACTGAAGGTGGCGGAAGGTGAGTGGGCAGGGATCGAGAAGCAGTATAAAGAGCTCGATGCGGAAGCTGAGGCGCTGAGGGCTCAGGTCAAGCGTATCAGCGATAAGCTGTATAGCGGCAAGATAAAGAATCCCAAGGAACTGGTCGGCTACGAGCAGGAGGCAGGCATGCTCAAGGCAAGCCTCGATAAAAAGGACGACGTGCTGTTGGACATGATGGAGAAGCTGGAGTCCGGCAGAGCGGATATCAGGAAGCTGAAGGAGGAGTATAAAACCGCTCAGGGCGCCTGGGAAAGCGAAAAAATCGAGCTGCAGGCACAGGTGGATGCGGTGAAGCAGGAATTGAGTGAGCTTGAAAAGAAGCATGGCGAGATGCTGGTGTCGATCGACAGGGATGCGCTGGCGGCATATGAAGCCGTAAAGAGCAGGAAAGGGCAGGCGGTGGTTAAGGTTGAGCAGGGGCGCTGCCTGGGATGCAGGGTAACACTGTCGGTCAGCGAGCTGCAGCATGCGCGCGGCAATGCCATTGTAACCTGCGGCAACTGCGGCCGGATATTGTATTTAACATAGTCTATTTGACCGGTCGGCAGCCAAGTTGTAGAGTAAGTTAGCCAAGCAGGCCGGGTGACCGCTGCGGTTTAGGAAATCGTAGAGGAAAGTCCGAACTCCACCAGGCAGGGTGCTGGGTAACGCCCAGGAGGGGTGACCCTACGGAGAGTGCAACAGAAACATACCGCCTGTCTCAGGGCAGGTAAGGGTGAAATGGTGAGGCAAGAGCTCACCGGCGGCCGGGTGACCGGCCGGCCGTGCAAACCCCACCCGGAGCAAGACCTAATAGGGGGCTATGGAATGCCTGGGCCGACCCCGGGTTGGTCGCATGACCGCCGTGGTAACACGGCGGCTAGATGGATGGTCACCGCTCCGCGCAAGCGGAGGCACAGAAATCGGCTTACAGGCCTGCTTGGCTGTTCTTGTATGCAGGCGTAAATGCGCTAAAATATATGCTGTCCCCGGGGGCCGTCCTTTTAATAAATATTTGTTACCGCTGGAGTTGATCAGATGCAAATGAGAAGACGACTATTATTATCTGTGCTGCTGGCGCTGGCTGTGCTGATAACCAGTCTGCCCATGCTGGCCTGCGACACCAAATTTATTCCCGGCGAAGCCGATAAAAAGACACTGCAGGAACTGCCGCCGGAGTTCCTGGCCGTCAGCCAGGCCTGGGACCTGCTGCAGAAAAACTATGTCGATAAAACCAAGCTGGACCCGGTCAAGATGGCACAGGGCGCCATACGGGGCATGGTTGCAGCTGTGGGTGATCCCTATACAGAGTATTTCTCACCCCAGTCATTTGAGTCGACTATGATCGATCTCACCGGGCTGTACCAGGGTATCGGCGCCTATATCGGCAAGAAGGATGATCAGATCGTGATCATGGCGCCCATGCCCGGCTCTCCGGCAGAGGAGGCCGGATTGAAGTCGGGAGATATGATACTGAAGATCGATGGACAGTCCACAGCGCAGATGAACACTACCGAGGCTTCACAGAAGATAAGGGGCCCGGCCGGATCAGATGTTTTGCTCCTGGTTTACAGGCAGGGCGACAAGGAACCATTCGAGTTAAAGCTGACCAGGCGCGAGATCAAGATAGATTCAGTGAAATTCGAGATGCGGGGCCAGATAGCCTACATCCGGATACAACAGTTCATCGTGCCCACTACGCAGGACTTCAGGGCCGCGCTGGTCGAGGCATATAAGCAGGGCGCCAAGGGCATCATCCTCGACCTGCGCGATAATCCGGGCGGGCTGCTTTCCGAGGCCGTAGATGTGACCAGCCAGTTCTTAACGCGCGGGATCGCAGTAAAGATCGTGGATAAAGACGGTATGGAGACAGTTCAGAAGGTTAAGCCGGGCGGAATTGCCAAAGACCTGCCGGTGATAGTACTGGTCAACGGTGGAAGCGCCAGCTCCAGTGAGATTGTGGCTGGAGCGCTGCAGGATAACGGCAGGGCCAAGCTGGCCGGCCAAAAGACCTTCGGCAAGGCCAGTGTGCAGAATTTCGTCAAGCTCGATGACGGGTCCGCCATCAAGGTAACGATTTCACATTACTACACGCCCAACGGTACGCTCATCAGCGGGACCGGCCTGACGCCCGATTATCCCACTTCACTTGAGGACGAGGAATTGATCAAATGGGCCGAGGAATACTTGAACAGCGTCATCTCGTTTCAGCCGATACCCGTGCCAGCCAAATAAGGCGGCCCCGGGGCTAATTCCGGGCCGTGGCGGCAAAATAACTGTGCAGCCTGGCGTCGCCTGTCAGCTCCGGGTGGAAGGAGGTAGCCAGCAGCTTTCCCTGCACGGCCGCCACGATCTCACCACCCGATAGTCTGGCCAGCACTTCCACGCTGCCGCCTACACTCTCTATCAAAGGGGCGCGGATGAATACGGCGGGGAAAGGTCCTCCCTGTAAGGTTGTTATCTGCAAGTTTGTTTCGAAGCTGTCCACCTGCCTGCCGAAGGCGTTGCGCCTCACGGTCATGTCCATAAGCCCGAGGGTCTCCATGGGGGTCCCGTCCGGGTTGAACGCGCAATCGGCCAGGCATATCATGCCGGCGCACGTTCCCCAGACCGGTGTATTTCGCTCAGCCAGTATCCTGACAGGTTCTACCAGGCCGAAGCTGTGCATCAGTTTCATCATAGTGGTGCTTTCCCCGCCCGGTATGACCAGACCGTTGATTTGCTCTAACTGGGCCGGCGACTTCACCTCAATCGCTTTAACACCTACCCGCTCGAACATCAAGATATGTTCGATGAAGGCGCCCTGAAGTGCCAGCACACCTATGATCATTCTATCTCTTCCTCAAATCTAATGCCGAGACAGTTATAATCTATGAGCGCCGCCCGCCTACGTAGGCGGGCGGCGCAGCGGCTCGGATTTAATGATGAAATTGTACTACAGAACGGGTAGATATTTCTTGATCTCGTATTCTGTTACCTGGATCCTGTACTGGTTATACTCCACTTTCTTGTTCTTGATAAAGGCGTTGAAGAGGTGGTCTCCCAGCGCTTTTCTAACCAGCGCACTCCTCTCCGTCAATGTGATGGCCTCAGCCAGATTTCCCGGCAGGGTTTTAATGCCGCGACGCCTCCTCTGTTCTTCAGTCATCTCGTAAACGTTCTCCTCAACGGGCGCAGGCGGTTCCATCTCTTTCTCAATGCCTTCCAATCCTGCTGCCAGCATTACGCTGAACACCAGGTAGGGGTTGCAGGCGGGGTCGGGGGACCTGTACTCCATGCGTGTGGCCATCTCCCGGCCGGGCTTGTATTCAGGCACTCTGATCAAATCTGCGCGGTTACGCCGCGCCCACGATAAATAAACAGGAGCCTCGTATCCAGGCACCAGGCGCTTATACGAGTTGACCCACTGGCTGGTGATCGATGTTATCGCGGGAGCATGTTTAAGCAGGCCGGCGATATAGCTCCTGGCGATCTTGGACAGATGGAAGGGGTCATTCTTGTCGAAAAAGGCGTTTCTTTCACCTTTGAAGAGCGACTGGTGCACGTGCATACCGCTGCCGTTCTCTCCGAAGATGGGCTTGGGCATAAAGGTTGCATACACACCGTTTTCCATAGCAACCTGCTTGACCACAAGCCTGTAGGTCATGACGTTGTCCGCCATGGTAAGCGCGTCGGTATAGCGCATATCGATCTCGTGCTGGCTGGGGGCGACCTCGTGGTGCGAGTACTCGACGCCGATGCCCATCTCCTCGAGGGCCAGCACCGTTTGACGCCGCAGGTCAACGGCCATATCAAGCGGGACCAGGTCGAAGTAGCCGCCGGAATCGAGTATCTCGGTGCCTTGATTATTCTTGAAATAAAAGTATTCCAGCTCGGGCCCCACGTAGAATGTGTAGCCCAGGTCGGCGGCGCGCTTGAGGTTCTGCTTCAGGATATACCTGGGGTCGCCCTCAAAAGGCGTTCCCTCGGGCTTATATATATCGCAGAACATCCGTCCGACCGACTGCTCCTTGGGCCTCCAGGGCAGTAGCTGGAATGTATCCGGGTCGGGTAGGGCGATCATATCGCTCTCGTCTATACGTGCGTAACCCTCGATGGACGAACCGTCGAAGCCCATGCCTTCCTCCATGGCACGTTCAAGTTCCTCGATAGTGATGGAAAAGCTCTTGAGGAAGCCGAGGATGTCTGTAAACCACAGGTTGATGAATTTTATATCGTGCTCCTTTGCCATTTTGAGCACGTATTCAACGGCTTCTGCCCTGTCTTTCTTTGCCATGTATTCCTCCTGATGAATTTTTATTTTGCTGGCAGGGTTCTTCTTCCCAAATCTGCCAATCAACATAAATTTAGCAGCCTTTTGTTACAAACAGATTAATTAATTGCTAAAATTGACCTGAAATCATGCTCCGGCGTATTTTTAGGAGGCCTCTTCCGGGATTATTACTGCTAATATGCGTAAAGCCTGCCATATGGCCGGTTATACAAAGGAAATAGCTTCATAAATTTGTGCGCTGATATCTTCTGCGGAATTTAGCAGGTTGTGTTTTTTTATCCATGAATTTTATTCATCAGAGAGTAATTTATGTAACTACTTCGGGCTTGAGGTAACAATTAGTATAAGTCAATTAGGCAGTTTTACAGTCACCCTTAAAAAGAATATAATAACGGTAGCCTTTAAGCCAGTCCAGTGAGGCTGGTAAGGAGAAAATGGTGGTCTATTATCATGCTCCAGGATTCCAACTTGGGGCTGATTTTTTGAAACCTCTTGCGGATCTGCCGCGGGAGGTTTTTTATTTGAAGGCGCGCTATGAATAGTGAAGCCATACTTGTTCTGGAAGACGGGACTGTTTACCGGGGCGATGCCTTCGGCGCTGAAACAACTGCCTTCGGCGAAATCATCTTTATCACAAGCATGACCGGTTACCAGGAAATGCTCACCGATCCATCTTTTGCCGGCCAAATAGTGGTGCCGACTTATCCGCTGATAGGGAATTACGGAATCAATCGTGATGATGTTGAATCCTTAAAAATACAGGTCAGGGGTTTTGTTGTCAGGGACTATTGCCCTGTTCCCAGTAACTGGCGGAGCACGGGGACCGTGGAGGAATATCTGAAAACGGGAAATGTTCCCGGTCTTAGCGGAATCGACACGCGCAGCTTAACAAGGCACATACGCTCCACAGGGGTCATGATGGGCATATTAACATCAGAGTTGACCACGAGGGAAGCACTGGCGGAGTTGAAACACATGCCTTCCTATGGGAATACCGATTTCGTCAAAGAAGTGAGTATAAAAGAGCCTTTTAAATGGAGCTTCAGACAGGGGCAACAGCAGCACACGTATAATATCGTAATCGTTGATATGGGTTTGAGGTTTAATATAGCTCGCATACTAAGCCGGCTCGGCTGCCAGGTGACTGTCGTCCCCTGCACCCTTTCCCCCCGGGACATACTCGCTCTTGAACCGGATGGCATAGTGCTTTCGCCAGGTCCCGGAAATCCTGCTTTACTGGACTACGCCATTGAGAACGTCAAAGGTCTACTTGGTAGAAAACCAATATTGGGAATATGCCTCGGTCACCAGCTTATAGGCCGGGCTTTTGGCGCTGATACCTTTAAACTCAAATTCGGTCACCGAGGGGCCAACCACCCTGTCTGCGACCTGGCCACAGATAAAGTTAATATCACTGCACAGAATCACGGCTACGCTATAGATGAAGATACCTTGAAGGGAGGATTAGTAGTCAGCCACATAAACTTGAATGATGGCACTATCGAAGGTCTTAAACATAGAACTATGCCGATTATTTCAATACAGTACCATGTAGAAGGCTCTCCCGGTCCGCAGGACAACACGTACATATTTGACAGATTTTTACAGATGGTTAGAGAGGAAAAGAAAACATAGATGTCTATGATCTCGAAGGTACTGGTTATAGGCTCAGGTCCTATCATAATAGGCCAGGCGGCTGAATTTGATTATGCGGGCACCCAGGCATGCAAATCCCTTCGGGAAGAGGGGATAACTACCGTGCTCGTCAACTCTAATCCTGCAACCATAATGACCGATGAAGGCATAGCCGATATAGTGTACATTGAACCTCTGACCGTGGACGTGGTAGGCCGGATAATTGAACGGGAACGGCCCGACGGGCTGTTGCCAACCCTTGGCGGTCAAACCGGTCTTAACCTGGCTGTGGAACTTGCCGATGCGGGAATACTGAATAAATATAATGTTCGCATGTTAGGCACACCGTTAGAGACTATTAAAAAAGCCGAGGAAAGGTCCTTATTCAAGCAACTGATCCAGGAAATCGATGAACCGATTCCAGAAAGCGTGTCGGTAAATTCTGTTATCGAAGCTAAGAATTTTGCCTTGTCCATCGGGTTACCACTGATAGTCCGGCCTTCCTACACGCTTGGTGGAACTGGCGGCGGCATTGTCTACACTATGGCCGAACTGGAAGCCACTGTGGCAAATGGGCTGGCATCCAGTATGAGTCATCAGGTATTAGTCGAGAGATGCCTGCTGGGCTGGAAAGAAATCGAATATGAAGTCATGCGCGATGCCGCCGACAACTGCATTACTATCTGTAACATGGAAAACATAGATCCAATGGGCGTTCATACAGGTGACAGCATTGTTGTGGCCCCCAGTCAGACGTTAACCGACAAGGAATACCAGATGCTCAGGTCGGCCAGCCTGAAGATAATACGGGCACTCCGGATTGAGGGTGGCTGTAACATACAATTTGCTTTGACCCCGAGCCCGGTAGTTGCCAGGAAGTGGGCGCCGGATCAACTGAATATTTCGAACAGCCAGTACTATATAATCGAGGTAAATCCCCGGGTCAGCCGCAGTTCAGCCTTAGCCAGCAAGGCGACGGGCTATCCTATAGCAAGGGTAGCTGCCAAGATCGCCGTAGGCAAGCGGCTTGATGAAATCCCCAACCGTGTAACCGGTAAAACCATGGCGGCCTTCGAGCCTGCACTGGACTACTGCGTAATCAAGATACCGCGCTGGCCGTTTGATAAATTCGCAGGTGGTGATAAAACCCTCGGTAGTCAGATGAAGGCCACCGGTGAGGTTATGGCTATCGAGCGTTGTTTTGAAGCCGGGTTGCAGAAGGCAGTACGCTCCTTAGAGATGGGCAGAAGATCTCTCCTGTGGGAAGACAAGAACTGGGGCGGTCCCGGTGCACATGGAGCATATCCGCTTCATCCTAACGACATGAGGCTATGGGCATTGATGGCAGCGCTTAGAAGAAAAATGGACGTGGACCAGCTTGCAGAACAAACGGGAATAGACCCGTGGTTCATACATAAAATGGCCAATATAGTCCAGGTGGAGCAGCAGCTTTTATCGGAAAAATTAACTCCGGGATTGCTGAGGCGGGCAAAGCGGCTCGGTTTCTCTGATGAACAAATTTCAACCCTGGGAGACATGTTGCCGGATCAGGTGCGGCAATTGCGATACCAGTGGAAAATAAAGCCGGTGTATAAAATGGTGGATACGTGCGCAGCCGAGTTTGATGCTGAAACCCCCTATTTTTACAGCACGTACGAGATTGAAAACGAGGCTGAACCCTTAAGAGATGATAAAGCAGTCGTGATCGGCAGCGGACCTATAAGAATCGGCCAGGGGATAGAGTTCGACTATTGTAGCGTCCATTCCGCCTGGGCACTTAAGGAAGCCGGTTACAGGAGCATAATGGTCAATTCAAACCCTGAGACCGTTTCAACCGATTTTGATACCAGTGACCGGCTTTATTTTGAACCTCTCGACGAGGAAAGCGTCCTCGACATTCTTGAAAATGAAAATTCACGATTGCCTGTTACCGCCGGTACTCCTTCGATACTTCAATTTGGAGGGCAGACTGCAATCAACCTTGCCGCATCACTATCCAGAAACAATTTACCTATTCTGGGTTCTAACGCGGAAATTATTGATATGGCAGAAGACAGGCGCAGATTCGAAGATTTTCTCAATCACCTTGGTATTCCGCAGCCGCCCGGCGCAGGTGTAACTACAATAGATCGGGGACAAGAGATTGCCAAATTGCTGGGCTATCCGGTACTGGTGAGACCAAGTTATGTGCTTGGTGGCAGGGGAATGGAGATAGCACAGAATCAAGAGGAATTAACCAGGTACATGAAACAGGCGATCGAACTTGATGAGCGCCATCCCGTCCTGATTGATAAATATTTCGAAGGCAAGGAAGTGGAGGTTGACGCAGTAAGCGATGGAGTTGACGTCCTGATTCCCGGGATCATTGAGCATATCGAACGGGCTGGCGTACATAGCGGAGATTCCATAGCTGTATATCCGGGATTAGGGCTATCTGAAAATGAAGTAAATACCCTGGTGGATTACACTGTCAGGATTGGGCTTGCACTTGGAATAAAAGGTCTGATGAACATTCAGTACGTTATCATGCAGGGTGGACCAGGGAAGTTATCGTCTATATATATGCTGGAGGTGAATCCGCGCGCCAGCCGGACGATCCCGTTTATCTCCAAGGTAACAGGGGTACCCATGGTACGGATTGCTACAAAAGTAATGCTTGGAATCAGTCTTGCGGAACAGGGATATAAAACAGGTCTATGCAGAAAAAAAGCCCTGGTTGGTGTAAAGGCTCCTGTTTTTTCCATGTCAAAGTTGATAGGCGTAGATACGTATCTCAGCCCTGAGATGAAATCCACAGGTGAAGTTATGGGAATTGATTTTACTTATGAAGCTGCCCTGGCTAAAGCATTGATTGCCGCGGGTCTTATGTTGCCTTCTCAAGGAACTCTCCTGTTCAGCATTGCAGACAAGAACAAAGCGGAAGCGCTGCCTATAATAAAGGGATTCTATTCGCTGGGTTACCAGATATACGCAACGAGGGGCACCGCAGCTATGATTCGAGAACAGGGTATGAATGTTAATGCGGTCAGCAGGAAACTAAGTGAAGGACACCCAAATATAATTGAGATAATAAACAGTGGCTCTGTCGTAGGCGTAATCAATACAATCACTGGCGGACGCATTCCTCTACAGGATGGTTTCCATATCCGCCGTGCCACCACGGAGAGGCGCATCCCCTGTTTTACATCACTGGATACAGCCGGCGCAGCTTTGAAAGTATTATCTCAGGGTACGCAAAGCTTTAATATTAAACCGCTCCACGAATATGTAAGGCCTTACATATAATACTTCACCCTTTATATCAAAACGGGAGTGGCGCATATCACTTATAGCAAACCGGCTTTATTTACTTGATACGCAGCGATCTCCGTTATCGCTGGTTCTTACCCGGATGGCGTTCTCGACCGGCAGCACGAAGATCATTCCATCTCCTTCCCTGCCTGTCCGGGCGGCCAGGCAGATAATATCCAGGGCCACCTGGCAGTCCTCATCGGAGAGCACTATCTCTATTTTCAATTTGGGCAGGAAATCGACGCGGTACTCGCCTGCCCGCCATTGCAGGGCGATGCCCTTTTGCCTGCCGCGGCCGCTGACATTGGTCACGGTCATGCCCAGCATGCCCTTGGCGGACAGGGCGTCCTTGACGGCGTCCAGTTTTTCCGGCCTGATAATAGCCTCTATTTTTTTCATTATGAAACACCTCCATAAGCGGTTTCGCCGTGTTGTGATATATCAAGCCCAACTGCTTCCTCCTCTTCTTTTACCCGCAGGCCCATGGTGGCCTTTAGTGCCTTTGCCAGCAGCCAGGAGATCACGAAGGCATATGCTGCTGTGGCTACAATGGCCACGGCCTGTATCAGCATCTGTTTCCAGTTTCCGTCGATGAGCCCGGAACCGGCGGCGTTGACGGCCGTGGTGGCGAAGATGCCGGTGGCCAGAGCGCCCCATGTCCCGCCCATACCGTGACAGGCAAACACGTCCAGCGACTCATCAACCCCGGATGACTTTGCCCTCCAGACCATCACGTAGTAAGAGATAATCGAACCGATTGCGCCGATAGGGATGGCGGCCCAGACGGGGACGAAGCCGGCGGCCGGTGTAATAGCCACCAACCCCACTACCGCGCCGGTTGCTGCGCCCAGCACCGAAGGCCGGCGGTGAATCCAGCCCAGTATCATCCAGGTGAACCCGGCAGCCGCAGCCGAAGTGTTGGTTGTGAGGAAAGCGTTGGAGGCAAGCCCGCCGGCGGTCAAGGCGCTGCCGGCATTGAAGCCGAACCAGCCAAACCAGAGCAGGGCCGCTCCCAGCACGACATAGGGTATGTTGTTGGGTTCCATGGATTCGCCTTCCTTGAACCCCATGCGCGGGCCCAGCACCAGCGCCAGGGCCAGGGCGGATATACCGGCGTTGATGTGCACCACTGTGCCGCCGGCGAAATCGAGGGCGCCTAACTGCGCCAGCCAACCTCCGCTTCCCCAAACCCAGTGTGCGACGGGGCAATAGACAAGTGTAAACCAGAGCGCCGCAAAGGCCAGCAGGGCGCCGAACTTAATCCGTTCAACCACGGCGCCCGTCCAGAGCGCAACCGTGATAATGGCAAAGGTCGCCTGAAAGGCCACAAATGCGAGTTGGGGTACGGTGCTTGCATACACAGGGGAAGGGTCCTGGCCGACCCCTGCGAGTCCGAACCATGACAGGTTGCCCACCAGTCCCCTTATATCGGGGCCAAAGGACATGGTATATCCATAGAGAATCCATAATATGGATACCATACAGAGTATGGCGAAGCTCATCATTATGGTGGAGAGCAGGTTTTTTCTCCTGACCATCCCACCGTAGAAAAAAGCCAGGGCGGGGGTCATGAGCAGCACGAGAGCACTCGAGGTCAGCAACCATGCTGTATCGCCCGAATTCATAGTAAACCTCCTTTATAGTTGGATAAGTGAAGTTTAGAGGAGGCCTGTTTCGGGCTTATTACGGCGATGTTAAGATCATGTTACAGTATGGGCTATTTCGCTGAGTCGGCTTCCTTGAATTTGTAGCCGATGTTTCTGACTGTTTCGATGAATGAGTGTACTGGATCCTCTATCTTGCTGCGCAGCCTCCTGATATGTACATCAACCGTCCTGTCCCCCCCATAGTAGTCATAGCCCCATACCTCGTTCAACAGTGACTCGCGCGTGAAAACCTTGCCCTTACTGGTTGCCAGAAGCTTAAGAAGTTCGTATTCCTTAAAGGTCAGCGCCAGCAGGCGGCCGGCCAGCTCAACCTCGCATCTGACAGGGTTGATGGTCAGGTCCCCCACTTTGATTGTCCTGTCCTCGTCAGGCCTGGTCGTTTGAGATATGGCACGTCGTATCCTTGCCGATAGCTCATCCATATTCCAGGGCTTCATAACGAAGTCCTCAAATCCCTTTTCCAGTACCAGGTTAAGTGTTGAAGGGGAGACCAATGCGATGACGGGAAGCAGCCTGCGCAACTTGAGCTTTCTGAACCACTTCCAGGCGGAATCACCATGCGTTGAAATCGAGGAGATATCTATAAGCACAGCGTTAAAAGACTGGTGGGCATCCTGCTGGATGACATCGTCGGCGTAAATACAGGCAGTGCAGGAGAAACCCATGCGGCTCAGTCCGGCGCTAATGTCCCTCACACGGTCCATCTCGTTAGTAACCAGCAGGATATTGTACATATCTAATAGTCAATTATAACAGTTCAACAAACGGCCGCAGCCTGGATACATCCAGCAGGCCACACATGGCATGGTTGGATACGGCCATGCCGCTTTCAGCCACCGCCGCCGCCGCGTTCAACCCGCTGAGCGAGACCAGCCCTGCCTTCTCATGGTTGAAGGGTATCTCGCATATTTTTTCGCCCGGCCGGGCCAGGAATGCCTGGCTGATAAGGCCGCTGCTCCTCATCCGTTGCAGCAGTTCATCCGCCTTGTTGAAAGATAGCATGGGTATTTCGTGATAGCCTGCCAGCACCTTGCCGTGGCCATCGGTGGAGGCATGAATGACGCTCGTCATCCTGCCGGCGATAAAGATATCGGAAGGTTCAATTGTTGACCCGGTAAACTCGACGAGGTCGACAAACCGGAAAGGCTGCCATTCCTTTATCTGGAGCAGACCCCCGAAGCGCGCATAAGCAGGTATGCCGGATTTGAGCAGGCAGCCGTTCACAGCCACGTTGCACACAGTGGCCAATCCTACCTGGCCAGCGGGGACCACGATGCCACCCAGGTTATCGCCCTCACCGGCCAGTGCTACCAGGCTTGAGGAAGATAGTCCGGCCGCGAACACACCCGTCATGATTTTCAGGGCAGCGGGGAACTCATCGCGGGCGAATAACGATACGTCGACCGGTATACGGCCTGTCCCTGAACGCAGGCCGACATTGGTCTGGTAGGCCAGGCGCTCTATTCTGGAGCCGACGAAACCGATTTTGTCGGTGACCAGCGAGTTTCTTAATTCCTCGAGGCCCGGTCCCAATATGGTGCGGCCGTCCTTGTGACCTGCTGAGCGGGTCAGGCCGCGTTCATCCATGATTTTCAAATGGTAGCGCACGGCTCTTTCTCCCAGGTAGATGCCCTGCTCCTCCAGCAGGCCCGATATCATCCTGCTGCCCATGGGCGCCTGCGCATCGCTTAGTATCTTCAGTATGGCTGCTATCTTTCTTTCGACGTCACGCGTTTCCTGTCCAATCATATTTTCATCACCTCACTGCAGCCTTACCGGTATACCCTTTGCGGCCAGGTATTCCTTGGCCTGTCTGATCGAATACTCCCTATAGTGAAAAATGCTGGCAGCCAGCACCGCATCCGCCCTGCCAAGGGACAATGCCTGGTAAAGGTGCTCGAGCGTGCCGGCCCCTCCACTGGCGATGACCGGTACTGCTACCAGTTCACTGACCGCGCGGTTGAGTTCGTTATCGTAGCCCGACCTGTGCCCGTCGGCATCCCAGCTGGTCAGCAAGATCTCGCCGGCCCCCATGTCAACCGCCTCCTTAATCCATTCTAATGCGTTTATGCCTGTGGGTTTTCGGCCGCCGTGCGTGTACACTTCCCAACCGGTTGCATTGTTATCACCGGACCGCCTCGCATCGATCGCCAGCACCATGCATTGCCTGCCGAAAATGGCGGCGCCCTCCCTGAGCAGCCCGGGATTCTGTACGGCGGCGGTGTTTACCGATACCTTGTCGGCGCCCGCCTGTAGCATGCGCCGCATATCATTGATGTTGCGCAGGCCGCCGCCCACGCAGAGCGGGACGAATACCTGCCGGGCCACCTTTTCCACGACGTTTACCATGGTATCTCTGGCCTCGGGCGTGGCGCCGATATCAAGGAACACCAGCTCGTCGGCGCCCTCGCGGTAATAGAAAGCCGCTTGTTCAACAGGATCGCCCGCGTCACGAAGGTTGGTGAAGCTGGTGCCCTTCACCACGCGCCCGTCCATTACATCCAGGCAGGGTATAACACGTTTAGTCAACATCGGCTTTTGATCATGAGAGCGCGTATTTGAGGAAGTTGGAGTACATCTTGAGGCCCGCTTCCCCGCTTTTTTCGGGGTGGAATTGCGTGGCGAAAAGGTTGCCCTTTATCAGCATAGAGCAGAACTCAATGCCGTATTCCGTTACGCCGGCCACGGACGAGCTATCAGAGGGGTTGGCGTAATAGCTATGCACGAAGTAGAAATACGTGTTATCCGGGATGCCGTTGAAAACCGGATGGTTAATAGTCTGTCTTACCTGGTTCCATCCCATATGGGGGATCTTCAGTCCCTGCGGCAGCTTTCTAACCTTGCCGGGTATGATGCCCAGGCACTTATGTTCCCCGTCCTCCTCGGTGCTCGACAGGAGCACCTGCAGGCCCACGCAGATGGTAAACAGCGGGCGCTGGAGTTCGACCAGCTTCAGGACCGCAGCGGTCATGCCCGAGGCCTCAAGGCTTTGCATCGTGTCGCCGCCCGCGCCCACACCGGGAAGGAATACTGCATGCGCATTGAGTACTTCAGGGACGGAACTGGTTATAAGGGGCATATATCCCAGTTTGGCCAGGGCATTCGCAACGCTGCCCAGGTTGCCGGCGCCGTAATTGATTACAGCTATGGTCTTTGATTTCCTGTTCATGGCAGTCAAAAATAGTGGCGGTAGGCTGGTTCGCTCCCCGTCATTGCTTGCGGCAATGCGGTATATGGAAACCACTTACCGTATAGATTATTGTAGCCTATGTATTAAACGGTGTCAAAGCTGACATGGACGGCACGGCAAGTTTTTCCGCAAGAGCTATGATTACGGCAAAGATATGCATCTAAAGGACTTTTAGCCCGATGGGTTTCATGCGTCGAGGGGGGGGTGGCCATGTTATTGCTCTTTGTCCTTGTTTTCGGGGAGTTGAGATCCCGGCTTGTGAAGAGTTCGCTCTACCAACTCGAAAAGTATGAGGGTAAAAAGTGCGATAAGCAGCAGCAGCAGCAGTGTCTGGAGGAATTCCTTGTGCACCAGGAACATGATGATGAATATCTCCAGCATCAACACGGCCGTCTCAACAACCTTGCGGCGCACCATGTTGTCGATGATGAAAGAGAACATAATCACTTCCACCCAGCCTTCCGCAGTCACGCCGACTGTGATGGCCTCCCAGGTAAGCGTGCCCGGTGGCAGCGTGGTGGCCATCCACTGCAGGAAAAAGAAGGTGAAGATGGACTCGGGTATATACGACAGGGTGATGGCCAGGAAAGTGGGCATGTGTCCCCGCAGCAGCCCGCAGAAGAAACCTGTCATGGATTTGCCGAATATGATGGCCAGGCCGAACACCGGGCCATAGATGCCGTAGATCGCCAGGTGAAAATACGGGTATATGGAGGAGAGGGCGGCCGTAAGTAGCCCGTACCAGGGCCCAAAGGTGATGGCTATGGCAAAGGTGGCCAGGTGTGAGAAATCAAAGGTTACCTGGGGGTTGAGTGGAGTGAGCTGGCTTGAGAGAAATGACAGCAGGTTTCCCAGCACCGCAGCGGCCAGGGAGATGCCCAGCCTTTGTGCCTTCTCACTCTTAAGGGCTTGGAGTACGTTTTGCGCTGTTAACATACGAAGCGGCTTCCAGTATATCACTTTTCTTATTCATATAGTCCCCGTCTGCGGTTGTCCTCCACGATACGGTTATACTCCTTGTCTACATCGATCCCACGGTCCCTCAGCACCCGCTCCATCATTTCCACCGAGTGAGAGAGGTCGAGGAAGCGGTTCAGCCAGGCCTGAGGGTCGTCCGGACCTTTCTTAAAGTCGTGCGCCATCTGGTTATATTCCTCAGTGATCTTATCGAACTCCGCTGTGGGATCGAACTGGCCCTTGATGCGGGGGAACCTGAATAGATCTTTTACCTTGCCGAGGTGGCGGCGGAAGATGAATTTATCGACGTACCAGAAAACGGATGCCAGCAGCAACTGGTTAAGCAGGAAGGCCGGGAAATCGGGTATGCCCAGTTGCTGCCTGAGTAAAACCTGTAAAATGGCGCCGGCGATGCCGGAAAGAAGTATCCAGCGGCCGAAGACGTAGATGAACCATTCTCTTGAAAACATGGCATACCCCCTTGAATTAACATGGCGCCGGACCGCGGCTTTTATACTACCATCGTAACCGTGTGCTGTCCACGCTGCTTTGCGAGACTGTGATGCTGGCATAGGGTATAATTGGCACGAGTTTTACTTGCTGCCATCACTGTTACAGAGGGAGGAAGATAATGATAGTGGTCTATCACCCGCGTTACACGGAGGTTTATGAGAGCGATCCCGCCGCTGCCGCCGGACGGATGGAGGCGATAGTCAAAGAGCTGGGTGGCTTTGAATTTATTGAACCGGAGGCAGCAGGCCTCGATGACATCCGGCTCTGCCACACGGCCAGCCATATCGGCTACGTGCAGCGCTACGGTGACGTATTTGAGGCGGCGGCTCTGGCTACAGGGGGCGCCCTCCTGGCGGCCGAGATGGCCGTGAAAGGCGAGCCGGCCTTCGGGCTGATCAGGCCGCCCGGCCATCATGCCAGCCAGGATAGCTGCTGGGGCTTCTGTTTCTTCAATAACATGGCTATCGCCGTTACCCGGCTGATCGAGCAAAGGAAGATCAAAACGGCGCTGATACTCGATTTCGACCTGCATTTCGGCGACGGCACAGCCAATATTTTCGGGAGTAAACCGGACGTGACTTATTTCCACCCCGAGGATGGGGACAGGCAGGAGTTTGTGGACCATGTGGGCCGCTTTTTAGGCCAGTCGAAAGCTGATATCATAGCCGTCTCGGCCGGCTTCGACCGGCATATCGAGGACTGGGGCAGGTTATTGACCACAGAGGACTATAAGACCATGGGGCGACAGGTGAAGGAATTCGCCATCAGGAACTGCGGAGGCAAACGTTTCGGCGTGCTGGAGGGAGGTTACAACCACGACGTCCTGGGCAGGAACGTCAGGGCCTTTCTGGAGGGAATGGAATAAATACGCGTGATACCAGGTCGATGCGCCGGCATTCGCTCACCGCTGGGACAGGAGCATATCAATACCTACGATAATGGTCCACAGGACAATGGCCGCGAGAGGTATGGCGATGACTATCAGCGCCGCAACCCGGGTTAGCTGGGCCTGTTAATCTTTAATACAACCTCCGCTAAATAATGTTGCTGGAGATATTTATTGCTGAGGCGCCGGCGCTGAAGGCGCAGTCGGCACCCAGGCTCTGCTGGGACCGCCGGAATACGTGACCAGCTGGTTTCCCGCTACAAACGGGCCGGCTTGCTGCCAGCAATTATTGCAGCCCTGCCACCAGCCCGATTGCCAGCCGTTGCGCCAGCCGTTGGGCCAGCCGGCGCTATAGCCGCTGTTATAGCCGATCTGCTGTCCCTGTGCCTCACCCTGTGCCTGTCCCTGCGCCTGCCCCTTGGCCATGCCTGCTGAATAGCCCCTGTCGTAACCGTCTGACTCGCCATCCTGCTTTCCCTGCTGGTAGCCGGCGGTCTGACCCTTGTTGTAGCCCTCCTGTGTGCCTGCGGCGGTGCCGTCGGCATTGCCCCTGGCGTAGCCTGACTTGTATCCCGTATCCATGCCCATCTGGTAACCGCCATACCCGACCACAGCAAGGGCAATGATGATCAAAATAACGATCACCGCAATCGTGCCACTACCTAAAGTCATTTCATACCTCCTTGAAAGCATCCCAATATATTAGAGCAAACACGGCTTTAGTTAAAGTAGAATCGAACTGCCGCACAGGGCATCCGCTGCTCCCTACCAAACTAACATACATGCAGTCTATTTTCAACAGCCGCCGATTGATGTATTTGAACCGATCTGATAAAATTCTTAATAATTTAATATAGTATGCTCTTCGAGCCGTATACCTAAACTTCACTGGCAGGGTATCCGGACGGCAGGCTGAAAAGCCTCGAGGGTGCAGGAGGAAACACCTGCGCCTCCCATTTTGGAAAGGAGGGTAACATGAAAACCTTATTAATTAATCGTATCCGTCGCATATCCATTCCCATCGTCATTACATGTCTTCTTTTGGGCGCTATCCTTACCGGTTGTGCGCCGGCGGCGCCACAGCCGGCAGCAACTGAAAATGCATCGGACCAGGTCACGACCTTCCCCATAATACCCGGCACACCCCGTTTCAAGATTGCCACGACCACCAGCCTGTATGACACTGGATTATGGAACTACCTCGAGCCCATGTTTGAGAAAAAGGCCGGCGTCAAACTGGATATCGTCTATGCCGGCACCGGCGTGGCGCTGGAGTACGGCAGGCGCGGCGATGTGGATGCCGTAGTGGTGCATGACCCCGCGGCTGAGGCCAAATTTATAGCCGATGGTTACGGGATCAATAAGAGATCCTTTGCCTTCAACCATTTTCTCATCGCCGGCCCTGCCGATGATCCGGCCGGCATCAAGAACCTGACCCCCGAACAGGCGTTCAAGAAGATATATGACGCCGGTATGCTTGATCCGAACAAGGTGAAATTTATATCCCGCGGCGACAACTCGGGGACCCATTCAAAGGAAAAGCTCATCTGGCAGGCGGCCGGGCTGAAATACGAGGACGTACAGAAATCGGGGCCATGGTACGTTGAAGCCGGCAAGGGCATGGGTCCCTGCCTGCTGATGGCCTCCGAACAGGGCAGCTACATACTTGCCGACATCTCTACTTTCCTTGCATTCAAGAGCAAGGTGAACGTGGCGCCACTGGTCGAGAAAGGAGACCTGTTCCTCAATGTGTACGACGTGATAGAAATAAACCCCGAAAAGGTGAAGACGGCCAAGATGCTGCCCACCGCAAAAGCCTTCACCAACTGGCTGATGTCTGACGAAGTGCAGGATTTAATCGCAGGCTACGGCGTGGCTGAATACGGAAGGCCGCTTTTCAATCCGCTCAAGGGCGGCGGTTGCGCCGAAGCTGGCTGCCCCAAACTGGAAGATTACACCGTACAGGTTCAATAAAGGATTAAGTAATGCAGGAGATCTGGCGGGCTCTTGTCCAGGCGGTCAACCTGATCGTCAGCCTGGATACTGAGGTTGTCCAGATCTCACTGCGCTCTCTGTATATCTCGGCTGCTTCCATCATTATCGCCGCGCTTTTCTGCGTCCCAATCGGCTCCCTCATCCATTTCCACGATTTCAGGGGCAAGCGTGTGGTGATCAATGTCATACAGACCTTTTACAGCCTTCCGACCGTGGTGGTGGGCCTTCTCGTATTCCTTTTTATCTCGCGCTCAGGCCCGCTGGGAGGATTGGAGCTGCTCTTTACACCGGCCGCCATCATAATCGGGCAGGTGATATTGATCATGCCGATGCTCACAGGCATGACCATAGGCGCCCTGAGCGGGGTAGACAAGACTATTCGGGATACCGCTCTTTCCTCCGGAGCCGGCACCGCGCAGGCCATCCGAGCGATTTTATTCGAAGCCAGATTCGCCGTGGTGGGTGTGCTTATACTCGGTTTTGGTCGTGCTATATCGGAGGTGGGCGCGGCACTTATGCTGGGTGGCAATATCCGGGGTTACACGCGTGTGCTGACCACGGCCATCTCACTGGAAACACAGCGCGGCGACCTTGTGCTTTCTCTGGCGCTGGGCATCATCCTGATAGGCATAGCCATGGTGGTCAGCGTCATCATGAATATCCTGCTGCAGAGATACTAATGGCCTTTTTACAGACTGTGGACCTCGAGCAGCGCGCCGGCGCCGCCGTGCTCTTGAACAAGGTCAACCTTTCGGTGGAGAGAGGAGAGATATTTACCGTCATCGGCCCCACAGGCGCCGGCAAGACCACACTGTTAAGGCTGATCAACCTGCTTGATCGCCCCTCAGCGGGAGATATTTATTTTGATGGTGAAAAGATAACCGGTTCATCCGGCAATGTCGTTCAAGTGCGCCGCCGTATGGCCATGGTCTTCCAGAAGCCTGCGGTCTTCAACAGCACGGTATATGAAAACGTCGCATATCCTTTAAAAGTGCGCGGGTACCATGAAAAAACCGATAGAACAAGGGTTTATGGTCTGCTTGACACCATTGGGTTGGGGGGATATGCCAAAAGAAAGGCTAAAACCCTCTCGGGGGGCGAGGCACAGCGTGTGGCCCTGGCACGCGCTGTTGTGTCAAAACCCGACCTGCTGCTGCTGGATGAGCCGACGGCCAACCTCGACCCCGGGACCGTGAAAATGATCGAGCGACTGGTCATGGACTTCAACCGGGAAAGGGGTTTGACGGTGATCATGTCCACGCATGATATGCAGCAAGCCCAGCGTGTGGCCGGCAGGGTAGGTGTACTGATGAACGGTAGACTCGTGCAGGTCGGCAGGCCCGGCGATGTCTTTTTCTCTCCTGGCAACGCCAGGATCGCCGGCTTCGTGGGCATGCGCAATCTATTGAAGGGACATATTGTGCACAGCAAATCAGGTATTGTGGTGGTGGATGTTGACGGCAGGGATATCGAGGCCGTCTCAGATTTGCCTGCCGGGACCGCTGTGGAGATATTCATTCGGCCTGAGGACGTAGTGTTGTCAAAATTAGCCTCCGATAGCAGCGCGCGCAACGACCTGCGCTGCATCATCAGATCGCTTTCCTCAAATGGTCCGTTGTGCACCGTCATTGTAGATTGCGGTTTCCCTCTTGAAGTGCTGATAACCGGCAAGTCCGCTGTTGAGTTGGAATTGAGTCAGGGCCAGGAGATATATACGTCGTTTAAAGCCTCCGCAGTTCGAGTGCTGCCATCCATGCAGGGTTGAGCGTGTGGTTCACCTGGCGATATAGGTGCCGCTTTTGCCGCCTGTTTTCTTGACCAGGCGCAAATCTTTAATAGTCATGCCCTGGTCGAAAAACTTGCACATGTCGTAGATGGTCAGCGCCGCAACCGCAGCTGCCATGAGCGCTTCCATCTCGAAGCCCGTTTTACCGCGGCCTCGGGCTGTGGCTGTGATGACTATAGAGCTGCTTTTGGGAGGGAAGCTAAAAACTATTGAAACGTGTGTGAGGAGCAGGGGGTGACAGAGAGGGATGAGGTCGGATGTTTTCTTGGCTGCCATTATGCCGGCTGCCTGTGCCACTGCCAGGACATCCCCCTTGGGCGTGTCATTTTTCCTCACCAGCCTGAGTGTTTCCCCGCTCATGCTGATACAGGCTTCCGCGGTGGCCAGCCTCTGTGTATTTTTTTTACTTGAAACATCGATCATGCGGGTATCGCGATTATCCATAGTCTTAACCCCCTATGCCTGACATCCTGTTGTTTGTGGCACAGCCGTCGGCCAGCCGGTGCATCTCGGGCTTGGCGGCTATTGCGTCGGTTAGCAGTTGTTTAACATCGGACAGCGTTGCGCCTTTGCGCAGAGGCGTCCTTACATCTATCCCGTCCGTGGAAAAGAGGCAGGGCAGCAATATGCCGGACGCCGACAGGCGCAGCCTGTTGCAGCGGCTGCAGAAAGGTTCCGAGATAGCCGTGATAAATCCCACCGTGCCGCTGGCTCCAGGTAGCCGGAAATACTTTGCCGGACCGTTGCTGGTCATACCGTAATGAGGCTCCAGTGTGCCCAGTGTCTCTATTTCACGGCGCAGCAAATCGGATGGAACAAGCCCGGTTGCTCCGTTGAACGGCATCAGTTCAATAAACCTCACGTGCCATCCTTTTTCCAGCGTCATAAGTGCGAAATCACGTATCTCATCATCGTTTACCCCCTGCAAGGGGACCACGTTTATCTTGATAGGGCTGAGCCCCGCTTCCCTGGCGGACTCCAGTCCCTTGAGAGTGTCAGCCAACTCGCCGGTGCGGGTTATCTGTCTGAAGCGGTCGGGCTTCATTGTATCCAGGCTGATATTAATGCGCTGTAGCCCGGCCTCCGCCAGCTTCCCGGCATATTTATCCAGCAGTATACCGTTGGTGGTCATCGATATATCACGTACACCGTCCACTGTGGAGATCATACGCACCAATTCCACTATACCTGCCCTGACCAGGGGTTCCCCGCCCGTGATCCTGACCTTATCCATGCCGATCTCCACTGCAGCACGCACCACCAGCAGGATCTCTTCAAAGCTCAGGATATCCTGATGTGATACCAGTGGCACCCCTTCGGGCGGCATACAGTAGATGCACCTGAGGTTACAGCGGTCGGTGACCGAGATCCTCAAGTAGTCTATACCCCTTTGAAAACCGTCGCATATTCCCGGCATATAATTCTTCTCAAGTATGGTCTCGCGACCCACCCTGCAGCATTTCTATGGCATGTGGCACAACGGGCAGCAGCAGTTCAAGGTATTCCTGCACAGCCCTGGGATTGCCCGGCATGTTCACAATCAGGCACCTGCCGCGTATGCCGGCCACAGCGCGGCTGAGTATGGCAGTGGGAGTTTTATTATAGCCGGTGGCCCTCATCAATTCCACGATACCGCTCAGCTCTTTTTCGATGATTTTCAGCGTGGCCTCGGGTGTGACGTCCCTGGGGCTGATGCCGGTCCCGCCTGTTGTCACAATCAAATCCAGTTCACCGCTGTCAGCCCATCTAGCCAGGATCCCGGATATCAAATTCTCCTCATCGGCTATAATCTCGTAGCGGGCTACTTCCATATCCGCATTGTGTAAAGCTTTAACCATATAGTCGCCGCTTATATCGGCGCGCTGGCCCTTTGAACCCTTGTCACTGATCGTTAGAACCCCTGCTTTATACATTATCCTAATCTTTTTTGTAGGGCACCTTATATTTGTTTCCTTATATAAATCGAAACCGTCTTTATTATACCAACTGTTTTCAATGTACCCAGCATAGCCAGAATGGAACCGGCCATGATGTCTTTTACAAACCGCTTGAGCGGCAGGTTCCTGCCATTTATCATGACAGACATGTCGGACGGTACGACGGCCATGATTTCATGTTCGATAAAGTCGGCGACCTTGCCGATCTCGCCGCGGCCGAATACCGGTATTTTAACCGGCGGCCTGCCGTCCGATATGACTGCACGCAGATCAGATTCGCTGCAAACCATATCCTCTGTTTTACCCGTGGGGCAGACTTCGATCTTCGGTGTCCTGGAAGTTTTAAACCCCTCGGCCAGGATGATGTCGTAGCTGTCACCAAGCTGCAGCACAGTTTGCTCCAGGGAAGGATCGCGGTCGAGGTTTTTATAGATGGTTATTCTCAAAGGTGAACTGATCGCTACGGCATCGCTGCCGGCCTCAGAATAGCGCCAGGTATCCTTGCCCGGCGCATCCAGCTCCACCGCCTGGTGGGTGTGCTTGACTGCTCCCACGCGGTAGCCGCGTGCTTTAAATTCCGTTATTAATTTTTCCATGATAACGGTCTTGCCCGCGCCAGACTTGCCAACGATAGCTACGACCGGCGGCATCAGATTCAACCCTTTATAACTGCTCCTCTGTGTTATCCAGCAACTGCACCTTTAATTTGTCCCCCGCCCTGGCCAACGGGCAATCCTCTGGGACGATAGCCAGCCCGTTGGCAGCCGCCATCGAGGTCAGTATGCCCGACCCCTGTGGTCCGGTCAGGGAAGCTTTCCAGCCGCCAGCGGTCCTGCTGACGTGGACGCGGGCGTACACGCGCCGACCGTCGTCATTAACAATATCCTGGTCGATGGTGGCCAGTACCGTGGGCCTGATAAAAGAGGTTTTACCCAGCATCTTCAAGATGGCAGGCCTGGCGAATTGCTCGAAGGTGATCATAGAGCTGACCGGATTGCCCGGCAGGCCCAGGTGGGGTACCTCCCTGCCGTCATCGGCTTTCAAGATACCGAAGGCGTTTGGCTTTCCCGGTTTCATACATACTGTCCGGAAGCTGATTGTCCCCATTTGAGCTAATACATCCTTGACCACGTCGTAATCACCTTTGGATACACCGCCAGAGGTGATCAGCATGTCTCCGCTTAGCCCCTCCGCTATCTTCTCTCGCAGCGCGGCTAATGAGTCCTTGCCGACACCTATGATTCTTGCTGTGCCACCGTACCTGGCAATGTTGGCGGCGATTGTGTAGGTATTGCTGTCGTAGATCTGGGCCGGCTGCAGCTTTTTCCCTGCCGTGCACAGCTCGTCACCGGTAGAAAGAACCGAAACCACCGGGCGGCGGATGACTGTGGCTGCGTCATTTCCCAGTGAGGCTAATACACCTATGCCGGCGGGAAGCAAAGTTGAGCCCTTTTTTAGCACGATTTGCCCGGCGCGAATATCTTCTCCCCTCATCCGAACGTTGAGGCCGGGCGAAGCCGGTTCCAGTATACCGATAGTGTCCAGCGGCTGTCCTTCTTTTTTACGAGCGGTCTCATCTGTATTTTCGAACTGGACGACCGCATCTGCTCCTTTGGGCAGAGGTGCGCCAGTCATAATGCGGATGGCCGTTCCAGCGGTAACTTTAACTGAAGAAGTATAGCCAGCCGCCACCTCTCCGATTACGTCGAGGCAAATGGGATTGTGCCGTCCTGCGCCGTATGTATCTGAGGAGAGCACGGCAAATCCATCCATGGCTGAGTTATCGTGCGGCGGGACATCAATGCCGGCAACCACGTCTTCAGCCAGTACCTGGCCCAGGGCCGAAAGAAGGGGCCTGGTCTCGGGTTCCAGCACATGGACGGTGTTCAAAACCCTTTCCAGCGCATCTTCAACAGAAATCATAGGGCGTGATTGCCTCCAAGCTGAACGGTATTATGTTGGCGGACGGTTTAAATGTCAAATTGGGTGAGGTGGCCTGGTTACGGCTTTGTCAGCCCTGTTGTTTTCCAGCTTGCGCAGTCCGGACCGCAATAATTTGCCCGGCAGATTCGATTTCCACGTGCCTGTTACAGCTACGTCCGGAAAAGAAGCCTCTCGTGAATGGTCTGGCCCTTGATCCTATCAGACTTGCCGCCCACCTCTAATTCGCCCGTGTAGTCGGCCAAAAACCTCCAGTTGAACATATTGTATTCGTTTACCTTGGGAAGGGGAGAGTGTTCCACGATGCGCTTCGTTTCCAATCGGCAAGCCAGTTTAATGTCCTGCCCGCTGTATTTCAGCGTTATGGCCTTGGCATATGTCTGGCTGGTTTCAGGGTCAATCTCTTCCTGCTCAACATGAAAATCGTATTTAGTAGTGGAGAGTATTGTCGACTTTTCATCAGCGATAAGGAGATAAGGTTCAGTAGTGTCCTGGAGGGTGCGTGTGCAGGAAAATATGATCGTGTATTTGTGATCGTTCAATCTGCCCCAGTACCATCCCTTGAAGAGGTCGTAGAGGTCGATATCTCCCCAGTTGTGGTCATGGTACCCTTCGCCCTTAACCGGTATTTCCGCTCCCTTGATAAACAGCTTGCCTTCGACTCCGGCTCTGGGGCAGGGTATGACCCATCCTGCCCACCCCCGGCTTAAAACACCGCCAGGAAAATTGCCGTTGCCATTTTTCCAGCCCGGGATTGTACCTTTAAAGATTAGTTCACAGCCAATATTACGGCTGTGCATGGAAATCTGATACGATCCGCCTTTCTGCATCAAATGGCTGGAGCCCATTTTAACATCACAGCGTTCTTTGCTGGCAAAACAGTCTTTGGGGTCGATGGCATCCAATCCCACGTACCTTTTACCCTCGGGAGTGTATATGAAAACCTGTATTGTGGGTATGTGCGGTTTCAAGAACTCATTACGCCAATGCCAGGTCAATACACAGGAATAACCGTTATCGAAGCGGGCATCCAGGTACCACCATTCGTAGTAGTCGGGATTTTCAAAGGGATGCAACCCGTCATCGCTGTCAGTATAGGTCGACACCGGTCTCTGCATACTCAATCATTCTCCTTTAATAAATTACCTGAAAATCAGGTGTTCATGTATGGCCTTACCGGAAGACCGGCTTGATTTTCCATCGATCTTAGTTTCAATCCTGTAGTCGCCCAGGAAACGCCAGTGATATTGTTCCCACTGACGCAGCCTGGGCAGCCGGTCCCTTTCCAGCACATTAGTCGTGAGCAGTTCGCAGCGGAATTGCACCCCGTTTTCGCCCCTGCTTTGCAGGACGATTTTGGCGGGTATCCTTTTATCGGTCAGTACACAGGTTTCTTCTTTTTCGACAGTCAGTTGATACTGGTTAGTGATCAGTACCGGCTTGTTTTCCCTTGCTATGAATAGGCGGGATATAACCGCTTTATCCATGTCAACGGGAAAGAGCCAGTAATATATCAGGGTAAATTCAGTATCATACAGCCGGCCCCAGTACCAGCCCCTGAAACAATCGTCAATATTTGAATTCCCCCAATTCTTATCGTGATATCCCTGGCCGCTAACCGGGATATCAATACCGTCTACATGTATAGTTCCTTTAACCTCGGACCTGGGAGCCGCAATGACCCAACCCTGTTTTTTCTCGCCATCGTTATACAGGTACCCATCCCCATTCTGCTTCCAGCCCGGTGTTTTCTGGTGGTAGGTGAGGTTCACCCCATATTTCTTGGCGTGCAAAAAGATGATGTATTTATTATCTTGCTGGCGCGCGAAATTAGCACCCATTTTCACGTCGCATTTGTCCGGGCGGCTGCTGCACTCTTTTGCATCAATAGCAGCCATGCCGATGTGCTTTTTCCCATCCGGAGAATAGATAAACACCTGGACTGTTGGAATGTGAGGTTGTGTAAAAGGGTTACGCCAGTGAAAAGTGGCAACACATGAATAACCATTGTCAAACCTGGCGTCAAAATACCACCATTCGTAGTACTCTGGTTTATCATATGGGTGAAGGGTATCATCCCTATCCTGGAATTGCGGGACAGATATATTCGCCATACAATGGTCTCCTCAATGGCATATTAAAAGAATATATTAGCAACAATATTACCCGTGCGCACGGGTAATATTGTTGCTATACAGTTAGCAGACATTAGCCCTGCGGGCGCTGATCCACGATGCGCGTGGCTTTCAGCGTGGCACCGGGATTGAATATGTCGGACAGCTGTACGAATTCCACTTTGGGTGTCAGCTCGACAGCCCTTTTGACCTTGTCCTTCAACTCGGACTCAAGTTTAGCCTGGTCGGCGCCTTTGTCGGCGCCAATCATCAGCCTGATTACATCCATGGAATATGGATCGTCCTGCTTCTCCTTGGTGATTACGAATTGATACTCTATTACTCCAGGTGTATTGGCCACCGCGTCACGCATGATCTCGGGGTTGATCAGTGTACCCTTAACCTTCATCAGTTCCTTGGTGCGGGTGCCGTAAGTGCTTCCGACCGTCGTGACGATCCTCTGGTCGTTCCTGCCGCAGTAAGGGCACTGCTTATCTGTGATGGCTACGATATCCCCAACAAGGTAACGCAGCAGGCAGGTACCACGCCGGTCGAGGTGTGTTATACAAAGCAGTCCGGGTTCACCATCCGGCTTGCGTTTGCCTTTCTCATCAATAACTTCGAAATAGTACATCTGTGGGACACCCTGGTGAGCCCCGCCCAGTTCCTGGCATTCCTGGAAGGCAGTTTGTGACTCGGTAAAGCCAAAGGCGTTGCTTATGAAAACCTCTTGAGCGCCCATCTTTTGAAGGCGCTTACGCATGTCATCCCTCATGCCCTTTGGTACCGCCTCGCCCAGAGCCTGCACTTTTTCAATGCGCGAAAAATCCCTTCCCTGCTCCTCCGCCGCCATGATCAGCCGCCTGATATAGGAGCCGATACCACAGAGTACGTTCACTTTCTTTCGCTCGATGTCTTCTATAGCCTGCTGCATGGGGCGGTGGATATTGTAAGGGAATCCCGGTAACTGGGCGCCGGTGAAGCCATAGCTCAGCGTCATGCCTGTCGCGGAAGCGAAATGCTGTGTCTTGTAATACCCGATATGAGGGATAAAATGGAATGGGAAGAGGTTCATTACGTGATCGGTGGGCTCCAGGTAACATATTTTACAGCCCACCCTGAACATCCACGACTGCATGAACATATCGTAGGTAGTATTGTAGAAACGGGTCGGCAAACCGGTAGTTGTACCGGTAGTGTAAGTTATCTCGTACAGTATGTACTCCATGATGTTGTTGAAATCCAGTTCCAACTTGAAGGATTCCCCGCGGTCCTTCATGTAATCCTCTTTGCTGGTGGTCGGTATCTTCTGAAGGTCGTCTACTGTTTCGATCGATTTGGGGTCCAATCCCCATTCCTTGAATTTTTCACGGTAATAAGGGCTGAATTTCTCCAGGCGCTCCATCTGCTTGACCAGGTTGGCATCCTGTGCGGTGCGTATCTCCTCTTTGCTCTTGAAAGAGAGGTCAAGCGGTTGATCCTGCTTGTACATGGGGACAGTATTGATCCATGCCATGACCTCGGCCGGGTTCTTTGGCACCTTGAACTTACTTGACATCACCTACCTCCTTATAAACGATTTATTTTTAAAGATACAGTATCTCGTGTCCCCTTCATTTCCCGGCATCACTTTTTATGATTAGCCGAAATAGTTTTAAGGATATATCCGGTTTGACTATGTATGTATTCGTCCAGAGTACATATTTTCCCCAGCATCCATCTCCTCAGTGCCCACATATGGCCGGTGATCACTATATTGTTGGCGACCAGCGGTACATCATCTATTTTGAATTCACCGGTATTGCAACCTCTACGTAATAATTTTTCAAATTCTGAAACAAGGCCCCTCTCCCGCTCCATTATGATTTTGCGGGCCTCAGGTTGCAGATTCTTTGTTTCCTGGTAAAAGAAAAGGGTAAAATCTGAGGCTGCATCCGTTGCCCTGAAGAACCCGTCGATTGTTTTTACCAGTGCATCAGTCGGGCTTAGCCCCTCAAAACTGGTTACGATCTGCTTGATAAAATCCGTGTACAAATGCAAATCATAATCCATCATTATTTCAAGCACATCTTCCTTGCCGCCGATATAGTAATAAAGATGCCCCATAGACATCCCGCACGCTACAGCTATCTCGCGAATGCTTGTACGCCCATAGCCCTTCTTAACGAGCAGAGGCGCTACCGACCTGGCAATGTGTTTCCTGCGCTCGGATACCAGGCCGTCGTTGCTGCTGTAGGTCCTGATGCCTTTTTTCATGTTAGAGCGAACGCTCTCTCTATAGATATTTAATTATATCATCATCTGTCAATATTGAAGCGGGTGGGGCGACCGGGTTACGGCAACTTAGCTGGTGTTGCATCAGTATTGAGCATTTACATTTGCCGTATTGGGTTTAAGAAAACTGAATGCCTTTTGTCGCAGTCCGTGGCCAGCTTTATTCTGCCTGTTGTTTTTCCAACTTGCGCAGTTCGGCCCGCAATAATTTGCCCAGCAAGTTCTTGGGCAGCGTATCTATGATTTGCACGTACTTGGGAACTTTGTAGCCGGGCAGCTTATGTCTGCAATAGGCCAGTATGTCCTCCGTGCTGATCATCTCGTCCTTACTCAATACGCAGTAGGCCTTGATTTCTTCTCCGTATACTTCATCCTTGATGCCTATAACACCGGCGTCGGTGATCTGGGGTATCTCAAGCAGAACCTCTTCAACCTCCCGTGGCGATACATTTTCGCCGCCCCTGATGATGATGTCCTTCTTGCGATCGGTGATATAGAAGTAGCCGCCCTCATCCATGTAGCCGACGTCACCCGTGTGCAGCCAACCATTGCGCAGGGCGCTGGCGGTCTCCTCGGGCATGTTCCAGTACCCTTTCATTATGGTAGGGCCTTTTACGACCAGCTCGCCTGTTTTGCCGGGCGGCAGCTCGTTGTCCTGGTCGTCGAAGATCTTCATGGTATCGGCTTTGATCATGCAAACACCTATGGAGCCGTACTTTGGGGGCTTGTTGGGCCTGTTGCCGCAGGTGGTTGCGCCTGTCTCCGTCATGCCCCAGCCTTCGTAAATATCGGTGCCTGTCTTCTCTTTCCATTTCCTGCCCACCTCGGGGGGCAGTGGCGCCGCCCCGCAGGCGCATTCCTGTAAAGAGCTGAGGTCATACTTGTCGAAGTTCGGGTGGTTAAGCATCATGATATACATGGTCGGCACGCCCGAAAAATTGGTGACGCGGAACTCGTGTATCAGCTTGAGGGCCAACTCGGGATTGAACCATTTCATGACTATGCCCCGCATGGCGCTGATAACTCCCATCAGCGATGTGGCCAGTCCGTATGAATGCGACAGCGGCAGGACGAAAAGGCTGAGCGATAAACGGTTGCCACCGGTGATCTTGCGTTCGATGTCCACCAGTTTGTGTGTCCGGACATCCATCATGCTGCTCTTGATCTCGACCGTGGCTGAGCGGTAGCGCATGACGAAATCGCCGTAGCCCAATGCTGTCATATACAGGCTGAAATGCGACTGCATCACCCCTTTATTGGGACCGGTCGTGCCGGCCGTATAGATAAGGGCTGCAGTATCATCGTTGTCGGTCTCCTCTATTTTAAGGCTGTCCGGCTGATCGGACACCAGCGTGTCATAATAAATTGTGCCGGGGATGTCATCCTTTTCGGTGACTATTATGTGTTTGAGGTCCGGCGCCTGCTTCTGAGCGGCCTGTACCCAGGGCGCGAAATCGGGGCTGGTCACCGCGGCTTTGGCGCCGCAATTCTGGAATATATATGCTGCCTGGTCCGGCCTCAGCAGTGGGTTCATGGGCACCGCGATCGCGCCTGTTTTATAGATGGCGGGAAATGACCAGAGAACGACCGGGCTATTTGGCATCTGGATGGCCACGCGATCCCCCCTCTGTATGCCCAGTGACTTCAGCGCGTTGCCCAGACGGTTCGATTGCATCTCCATCTCGACGTTGGTATACCACTTTCCTTCGTAATAGATGCTTTCGTACTCGCCGAATTTCTGGATATTGTCCTGGCCGAGACTGCCCAAATTCATACCACCTGCCTCCTGATCTATACTTGTGTGGTTAGAAATGGATGGGACTTGGTGACTGAAAGCATTTCCAGTAAGGTTTGAGGTTGCTCTTGACTTCTGCTTCAACCATTTTAGTCTGGGCGTATGCCGGGTCTTTATGAAACTTCCTGGTGGCTGGCTCCGGCTCCTCGACATCAATGTTCCAGTCGGCCAGCCCGGATATCAATGCCAGCCAGCAGTGGGGGAGGACACGCTTGTTATAGCCTGAAGCGATGAGGTCGAGCTCGCGACCCTGGCATACTTCGTCTGCCAGGTACCTGACCTTCTCGCCGATCATTTGAAACCCGCGCACGGGCAGGCCCAGGTCGGTCAGGCCGTCATCAGGATGGGGATCTGACCCGCCATTGCGTATGATGAACTGAGGTTTGAACTCGCGTACTAAAGGTTCGACTATCTCGCCGAAAATGCGGTAATACGAGTCATATCCTGCGTTGGGCGGCAAAGGAATGTTCACGGTGAAACCCTTTCCCTTGCCCGTGCCGATATCACCGACGAAGCCTGTTCCCGGATAGAGTGTACGCGGATCCTGGTGCAGGTCGATAAAAAGTACCCTGGGTTCATCGTAAAAATACTCGCAGGTCCCGTTTCCCGCATGGGCATCGGTATCCAGCACTACCACCCGGCTCAGCTTGTAATTGTTTATCAGGTAGCGGGCTGCAAAGGCGACATCGTTATAAAGGCAGAACCCCTCCCCGCAGTTGGGTTTGGCATGGTGCATGCCGCCGCCGATAGAAATAGCCTTCTGATACTCACCTTTCTGAATAAGGTCGCAGCCCAGCCTGGCCTGGCCTATGATCAACCGGGCGGCTTCCTCCAACCTGCCCGGTGTATCGAAAGGCATGTTATCCATGCTCTGGAACAGGCCGAATTTAACATGATCCAGTACGCCTTCATGGGCAGCCTTATAGTAATCATGCGTGAAATCTATGTAATCCCTGTTGCAGATCAGCAGCAGCTCTTCCAGCGTAGCTGGCGGAGCCTTGATGAAGCGGTATTTTTCACCTTCCGGCAACCTCTCCCGCAGGAAACTCGGGAAAATTTCATATCGGTCACCGCGGAATGGGTGACCCGGGCCATAGTCATATTCCCGCAGGTCTTCGCTGTACAGAATGGCAATAGTCAAGACGGCCTCTCTGCTACTTTATCACAGGTATAAAAGTTTAAGCAATATTACTCTACTCGCTGAAGATAAACAAGGTGTTGCGGATGGCATATTTCCCCATTGAAAATTATTGGCCTTTTTCCTTACCTTATATATAATATGTGCACATTTATGGGTGCGGAGGCCGGACATATGAAAAAAGTTTTAGTAACGGGCGGCACAGGATTCATAGGCAGGCATGTTGTACGTGCGAATGTTGAGAAAGGCAATCAGGTACGCGTGCTGGTATTGCCGGAAGACGAAGGACAGGCCGTCATCAAGAAGCTGGGTGTGGAGACTGTGGTGGGTGATATTCGCGATTACAAGTCCGTTAAACAGGCTGCAGCCGGCAGAGAGATCATATTTCACTGCGCGGCGGTTGTTACGGACTGGGCGCCTGCCCGGCTGTTCCAGGAAGTTACGGTGGGCGGGGCTGAAAACATCTGTCGAGCCGCCATCGAAGCAGGGGTCTCGCGCCTGGTGGACATCAGCACGTGTGACGTCTTCGGTACCAGTGAGTCAGTAGTGATGGACGAGACGCTGCCCCTGCAGTATTGGGGTGAGCCCTACCCTGATGCCAAGATAGACGCTGAAAAAATCATGCGCAGGTATCACGAGGAGAAAGGGCTGCCGCTTGCCATGGTCTACCCGCTGTGGGTGTACGGCGAAGGAGATCAGACCTTTGTACCCCTGCTGGCCGACGCCATCATCAAGAAGGAGCTGATATTCTGGCGCAAGGGCGCCATTGTGTGGCCCACTTACATCGACAACCTGGTAGACCTGTTGATGTTGATCTCGGAGGATAAACGAGCGATCGGGAACGGCTATCTGGTCCACGACGGGGAGTCGACAACGCTGGAGGAGTTCTGCGCGGGTATAGCCTCTGCACTGGGAGTGCCGCCCATCAAGACCTACATACCTTACTGGGCCGCGATGAACGCAGCCAGGGTTATGGAGTTTAGCTGGAGGCTTTTTAAAATTAAAATGCGTCCTCTGCTGACTACCTATACTGTAACAAACCTGGGATCCAGGTTCAGGTTCTCCATAGACAAGGCCGAGAGGGAGCTGGGCTGGAAGCCTCGTATCAGCTACCGGGAGGGTTTTGAACTCACCATGCAGTGGTTGAAAACCATTGATACGGCGTCGTTCAAACAGAAATAAGGAGGCAGCAAAGTGAAGGATTTTAAAGACAAGCTGATTTACATAAGCGGCGGGTCTTCAGGCATCGGTCTGGGGGTGGCAAAATTGCTGGCAGGCAGAGGGGCAAATGTTGTTATCTTCGCACGACGTCAGAAAACGCTTGATGATGCACGTGATGAGATCAATAAATGCCGTATGATTGAAGGCCAGAAGATACATTGCCAATCGCTGGACGTCTCCCAGCATGAGCAGGTCGAACAGGAGTTCAGGAAGGCCGTAGAGGAATATGGCGTTCCGGACGTCCTGATCAACTGCGCCGGGCGTGCCCGGCCTGCATACTTTGAGGATATCAGCTATGAACAGTTCGAGGAAACTATAAAGGTGGACCTGTATGGGACGTGGAATACAATATCGGTCCTTCTCCCTTATATGAAGGAGCGTGGTGGGTATATCGTCAATGTATCGTCTATTGTGGGTTTCCTCGGCATCTTCGGCTATACCGATTATGCCGCTGCCAAATTCGGCGTGATAGGTTTATCGGAAGCCCTGCGCAGTGAGCTTAAGAGATACAATATCGCGGTCTCGGTGCTCTGCCCGCCGGATACCGACACGCCGGGATTTATTGAGGAGAATAAAACCAAGCCTGATGAAACGAAGGTCATCTCGGCTGGAGCAAAGCTTATGAAACCGGAGACAGTAGCGGAAGCCCTGCTGAAGGGTATGGCCAAGCAGGAATTCATCATCATCCCCGGCGCAGACGGCCGCTTCACCTATGTCATGAAGCGGCTTTTTCCCTGGCTGGTGGAGATGGTAACGGATTCACAGGTCAGGAGTGTGCAGAAGACAAAATAGATCAATTAGCCGGGAGGGGAAATGGTTAAAGACGATAAACGCAGGCTGATCGCCTCGCTAGAGATTGTGACCGGTGCAGGGCTCGTCTTATTCTGGCTCGCCTTTTTCACCGTGGGTCTGGCGCCCGAAAAGGCGCCTCCCTGTTATTTTGCCTACGAGCACTCATTTCCCCTGCCGGACGGGGTACTGGCCATATTGCTGCTGATCGCGGGCATACTGCTGATGAGATCAAAACCGGCGGGACGCCCGCTGTCTCTAATTGCCGCCGGAGCGCTGATCTTCCTGGGGCTGCTCGATTTCAGCTTTAACCTGCAGAACGGCATATACCTGACTTCGACCGTGGACCTCGTGCTGAATGCCTTCATCAACCTGTGGTGCGTCGGCTTAGGACTGGCCATCGCCATTATTACGGGCAGAAGCACGGCCTGATTGCTGTGGCGACGGGATTGACGATCTATTCATTAGATACAGAGGTTGCATAAGGGTTGCAACAAATTTCAGATTACCTTAGAAGCAACACCCCGGTCATTAAAGGAAGATCTTGTTCAATGTTAAGCTTTTGCTGGATATGGAGGATTTTATGAAAGCGATACGATTCGACGTGAAAATCCCGCAATATCTTGCCCTTAAGATATTCGGGTCGCTGGGTAAAATAGCCTATTACAGTGGTCCCCTGTCCACAGTGCACATGGTCGACCTGCCCGAGCCTTCGATTCCCTTCCCTGATTGGGTGAAGATCAAGGTTTCCCGTTGCGGCATATGCGCCAGCGATATCAGTACCGTCTTATTAAAGAACTCGCCGGCCTGGACGCCCTATACATCTTTCCCCGCCACGCCTGGTCATGAGATCGGCGGCATCGTTGTGGAAGCAGGTACAGGAGTAGATAACCTGCATGAGGGTGACCTGGTTGCCGTTTGCCCGGTGCTCAACTGCGCCACGCGGGGGATTGAGCCTGTGTGCGACGCCTGCCGCAATGGCCTGTCGAGCTGTGAGAACTTCGCCGAGGGGAAACTACCCCCGGGACAGGCTGTTGACCTCTGTACCTCGACACTGGGAGGCTACAGCGAATATATCATCGCCCATAAAAGCCAGGTCTTTAAGATGCCGCAGGGAATGAGCGCCCAGGATGCAGCCCTGATCGAACCGTTTTCAATTGCGCTTGAGACTGTCCTTTCTAACCTGCCGCAAAAGGGAGAACAGGTTCTGGTAATCGGCGGTGGAGTGATCGGCACTTTGATCGTCCAGTCTATACGTGCCCTGGATATCCCCTGTGAAATAACCGTGGGGGTCAGCTCCGGTTTTACCAGGGAACTTGCCAGGAAGGCGGGCGCCGACCACACAATTTCCGGCAAAACCATATTGCAGCAGGCTTCTGAAATCACCGGTGGGAGATGCTATACACCGATGATGGGACCTGCCGCCATGATGGGGGGATTTAACAGGATATTTGACTGTTTCTCGACTTCAAACAGCGTCAGTTCGGCCATGCGCCTTGCCAGGACGGGTGGGGTGATATCGCTGGTGGGCATCTCCGGCCAGCTGAAATTTGATCCGACCATGATATGGCTCAAGCTGATCTCGCTCAAGGGCTCGCTATATTACGGTTCTCACGAGTGGGAAGGCAAGCGCAGGCACGTGTTCGAGATCGCTGTCGACCTGGTATCGAAGGGTAAGGTGAAGCTTGCTGATATGGTAACGCATACTTTCAGGCTGGATGAATACAGAAAGATGATGAAGATCAATATCAATAAGGGCCGGTACGGGGCGATCAAGACGATGTTTGTTTATGATTGACCCTTACTGTAATTTACTGTTTTAATAATATATACTCATTATTAACAGAGGAATAGTCTAATGGCGCCAAAGGGTGAAAAGCTGTCAGGTCGACCTGTAAAGAAAGCAGCGGGTAGGCGGAGCGCGGTGGTAGACTTCTCAGCCTTGGGCAGGGATCTGGCGGACGCCATCCAAACGGGAGTATATATTGTACAGGACAGGAAATTTGCCTATATTAATCCCTACTTTGAAAAGCTCACCGGTTATTCAAATGTTGAGCTGATCGGTAAAAAGGCCACTGGCTTTATCAACAAGTTAGACCGTGCATCAGTCAGGAGGAAGGTGGTTGGGAGCCTGAAAGGCCGGCGTGGCAGCAGGCCATATGAGTACAGGTTCATCAGAAAAGACGGCAGATTGATGTGGGTGCTGGAGAGGGTTTTCTCCATCGATTACATGGGGCGCAAGGCTTCGCTGGGGAGCTTTGTTGATATCGATGACCGGAAGCAGTTGGAGGAGGATCTTTCCCGCTCGGAGGAGCGCTACAGAAACATCCTTGAGCAGATGTACGACTCGTATTACGAGGTGGACCTTGCCGGGAAATTCACCTTCGTCAACAATTCGGTCTGCATCAACCTCGGTTACACCAGCGATGAAATGGTGGGCAGGGACTACAGTCAGTTCGTCCCGGAAGAGGATATTAATAAGCTGTTCGTCACATTCAACCGTTGTTTTACCAGCGGCATTCCCAACCGGGGCTTAGCGCACGGTATCTATCGCAAGGACGGCAGCACGATGATAGTTGAATCATCGGTCGATCTGCGTAGAAACGAGCGGGGAGAGCCGATAGGTTTCAGGTCGATCGTCCGCGATGTCACGGAACGAACTAAACTTGAAGAGGAATTGCAGAAGCTGGCGGCAGTGGCCTGGCATTCCGATGAATTGATCAATATGGCGACCATCGATGGCAAGATGACCTACCTGAATAGCGTCGGTTCCCGCATACTGGGAATCGATCCCGAAGAAATTGAAAAATTCAATATTCTGGAGGTAATCCCGGAGAACTTCAAACATATGGTTAACACTGAATTATTGTCGGCGCTGATAAAAGGAGGCGCGTGGGAGGGAGAGCTACAATATATTAACTTAAAGACCGGCCAGATTACTGATGTATACGCCAACACCTTCACCGTCAAAGACCCCATGACAGGCGAACCGCTGTTCCTGGCCAATGTTTCCCGGGATATCACGCTTCGCAAAAAAGCTGAGGCCGCCCTCAAAGAAAGCGAGGAACGCTACCGGGCATTGTTCGACCGTTCAATGGACCTGGTGTACATACGGAGCATGAAGGGGAATTTCCTCGATGTCAATCCCGCCGGCTTAAGATTGCTTGGTTATACTGAGGATGACGTGTCCTCGCTGAATATAGCCTCAGTGCTCAGCCCTGACCAGTTCCCGCAGACCCTGGAAACGCTCAAGGAGTTGAGAGAGACCGGAACGCAGCTAAGTCCGACGGAGTATAAGGTGAAGTGTAAAGACGGGCGCCTTAAATATGTTGAAACTCAGGAGTCGGTGATCTACCGGGATGGACAGCCCTACGCTGTCCAGGGCATCGGGCGCGATATTACCGAGCGCAAGCTTGCCGAGAAGAGGTCCATCATCCGCCGCGACCTGGCCATCGCTTTGAACTCACTAATGACACTGAAGCAGGCATTGACAATTTGCCTGGATGCAGCCATCCGCATATCGAGCATGGAGAGCGGAGTTATCTACATGATGGATGAAAGAACCGGCGGCCTGAGATTGTTCGAGCGCCAGGGCTTCACTGCTGAAATGGAGAAAAAATACTCACGGTTTGGCCCGGATACCCCCAACACCCGCCTTATCCTCAAAGGAAAGCCATTATATTTAAGCTACAGTGAATTAGCACCGCCCTTTGACCAGCAGTTCAGTTTGCAGGACCTGCATGTGATGGCGGTGGTTCCCATCAAGCATGAGGAGAAAGTGGTGGCCTGCCTGATCGTAGCCTCGAGGAGCCTTGACCGTGTATCCGAGGTCGCCCGCAGCTCGCTTGAAATGATAGCTGCCGAGATGGGCAGCGCCATTACCCGTATCAAATACAGGGAGGCGCTGCAAAATAGCGAGCAGCGCTACCGCTTCATCGCCGATAAGACCAGCGATGTCATCTGGGCTATGGACAGCAAGCTGCGCTATACATTCATCAGCCCTTCAGTGATACATCAGCGTGGCTATATGCCTGACGAAGCCATGGCCTTAAACATCACCCGGGTGTTAACCCCTACCTGTATCGAAGCCCTGGCAGAAAAACTTGAGGCAGAATCTTCAGCAGAGTCTTCGGGGCAAGCGGCGGCTCTAAGCTCCTTTACCCAGGAAATGGAGATGTATCGCAAGGATGGGAGCACTTTATGGGCCGAATCATCGATTACAATTTTAAGGGATAAAGACGGCCGGTTCTATGGCCTGCTGGGTGTTACACGTGATATTTCAGAGCGCAGGCAACTCGAACAGGCACTGGAGAAAATGGCCACTCATGACTTCCTGACCGGGCTTCCCAACAGGGTGCTACTGATCGACCGCTTTTCCCAGGCTGTAGCGCTGGCGCAACGCAACAAACACCGGCTGGCGATGATGTCCCTGGATCTTGATAATTTTAAACCAATCAACGATGGATATGGACACGCCGCCGGCGACCGCGTGTTGATAGCGGTGGGGAAGCGCTTAACAGCGATTTTACGGTCCAGCGATACAGTTGCGCGCATAGGCGGGGATGAATTCATCCTCATGACGCTGGAAACCAACCACGACCATGATACGACCGCCATAGCGAATAAAATCCTGGATGCCTTTAAGGAGCCATTCACGGATGAAGGGTACCAGTTCCAGCTATCACCCAGTATGGGCATCGCCGTTTGCCCAGAAGACGGGCAGGATCTGGATATCCTGATGAAAAAAGCAGATGAAACCATGTACCAGGCCAAGAAGTCCGGCGGCAACCGCTTTATCTTTTGCAAAGATCTCAACGCTGCATAATCGCGATTACCATTGCCGGAATAATCCTGTTCTCAGGATTGCCGGTCGCGGAGATTCGATTATAACGTTAAAAAGGCCACGCAGTATTTAACTGACCGGTGGTCAGTATTCGTATCCATAGAGGTGGGAGAATGGGATGAAAGCGCTGCAATTAAATGTTACTAGTCTACATAGTTTTAAAAACGCCGGGTTCACTTAACAAATGCGCTTACTATAATGGCGCCCTATCCACGTTGAGCATAGTTGACTTGCTCGAGCTTTCGATATCATTCTCAGACCGGGTAAAGTTCTGGGTATACGGTTGTGGTATGTGCACTAGTGACAGCAGTTGAGAGATTGAATATATCAGGATATACTATACAGGTTTAAAAAATGTACGTGGCGGCTGAAGGGTTAGTTAAATCAAATTTTGAGGTAAGTAGATGGGTAACATCAATGTAGTCATAGACGGGAAAAAGGTCAAGGTTCGGGAAGGCTCCACCATACTTGAGGCGGCGGAGGCTTGCGGCATCACCATCCCCACGTTCTGCCATATCAAGGGGCTGATCCCCACGGGGGTTTGCCGTGTCTGCGTGGTGGAGGTGCAGGGCTCGAAAACGCTGATGGGGGCCTGCCACACACCTGTCTCCGAGGGCATGCTGGTTTTTACCCATACGCCCAGGGTGGTGGCTGCTCGCAAGGTCATCGTGGAGCTGATGCTGACGGGCCATACCGGTGACTGCGTGAACGATTCCAACGCGGAAAACTGCAAGTTGCACAACCTGGCCTCGGATTACGAGGTCGGCGCCCCGCGTTTCAATGTCAGAAGTCCGCGTTTTTACCCTGCCGAAGAATCTAATCCGTACGTGAAGAGGGATCTTTCCAAGTGCGTACTCTGCCGTAAATGCGTCAAGGCCTGCCGGGAAATTGCACATAAAAACGTGCTGAGCATAGGCTACCGCGGGTTCAGGTCAAAGGTGGTCAGCGGCTTCGACGAGGAGCTGACGACAGAAGCCTGCCGGGATTGCCTGGTTTGCATCGAGCACTGCCCCACGGGGGCGCTGAGCAGGCCGGTCAAAGTCTGAATATAGAAGGGGGCATGCAGAGATGAGTGATGAGAAAAAGACAACCCCTGGCAGTGAATCCGGCGCCGGGCTGCTGCCGAAGCTTAAATCTGAGGTAGAGCAGAAGGGATACCTTTCCAGGGAGACCATGGCGGGGGTGGCGGGGCAGGTGGACCTTCCTCTTAATTCAGTTTATGGAGTGGCCTCGTTTTATGCATATCTGCCCGTAGCTGTGGTGGGCAAGAACGTGATCAAGGTATGCAATTGCCTGCCATGCGAGATGAAGCAGGCCTCCGCGGTGGTGGATGGCATCAGGCGGGAGATCGGGATAGGCCCCGGCCAGACCACACCCGACGGCAAGTTCACGCTGGAGCTGGTAGGCTGCATCGGGGCCTGCGACCAGGCCCCGGCCATGCTGATAAACGATAAACTGTACGGGAACCTGACGGCCGAGGGCATTGCCGGCATATTGAAATCCTATTGACAGGAGGATGTAAGTGGAGGAAAAACGCATTGTACTGGGCAATTGCGGGGTTGTCGATCCGCAGGATATCGAGTCTTATCTCAAGGGTGGAGGCTTCAGGGCTTTTGAGAAAGCGCGCAGGATGAAGCCGAAGGCCATTGTCGCGGAGATTAAAAAATCTGGGCTGACGGGCCGCGGCGGGGCCGGTTTCAACTGCGGGCTCAAGTGGGAGCTGGCCATGAAGGCCAAGGGCCGGCAGAAGTATCTTATCTGCAACGCCGACGAGGGTGAGGTCGGCGCATTCAAGGACAAATACATCCTCTCCCACGACCCCTTTGGGCTGATCGAGGGGATGCTCATCGCAGGACTGGCCATAGGCGCCCGGCAGGCCTATATCTACCTCAGAAGCGAGTACCATTCGCTCAACAGCCTGCTCGTCTCCGCTATCGAGCAGGCCGGGTCCAAAGGCTATTTGAAGGACATGGACATCCAGGTGTTCGAGGGAGCCGGCGCGTACGTATGCGGAGAGGAGTCGGCCCTCATGAATTCCATAGAGGGGCAGAGGGGTGAATCGCGCTACAAGCCGCCTTACCCTCCGCAGCGCGGGCTGTGGAACATGCCGACTATCATCAATAACGTCGAGACCCTGATGAATATCCCCCACATCATCGATAAAGGCGCCGGCTGGTTCAGCGCCATGGGAACGGGTAGGAGCAGGGGCACCAAGGTCTTCAGCGTCAGCGGCGACATTGCCAGGCCCGGGGTCTACGAGATGGAGATGGGCAGCCCTCTCAAGGAGCTGGTCGTCGGACAGGCCGGGGCCACCGACGTAAAGGCGGTGCAGATAGGCGGCGCCACGGGCAATATCATACCCGGGTACATGATCGATACGCCGCTGTCAAACGAGACCTTCCTGGGGTCGGGCGCAGTGGTGGTCTTTAATTCGACGCGGGACATCATCGACATCGTATACAACGACATGCGCTTCCTCAGCGAGGAGTCGTGCGGAAAATGCACGCCCTGCCGCGAGGGGACCGAGGTGATGCTCGAGATACTGGGACGCTTACAGCAGGGGGACGGCAGGGAGAGGGATATAAGCACGCTGGAGGAGCTGGCCAGGGTGATGGCGGCAGCATCGCTCTGCGGACTGGGCCAGGCGGCGGCCGTGCCCGTGCTGGACTCACTGAAATATTTCTACAATGAGTTTATAGACAGGGTAGACCAGTCGCACTTTCTGCGCAGCTACCTGGGCGGTGAATTAGCTATATCGAAGGAGGGTATTAGATGAGCATGAACTCGCAAGAGCAGACGGCACGCATGCTGGGGATGTTCGACAATCTCAAGGCGGACGAGTACCCGCTCAAGGAATACAAGTACATAGGTCAAAAAGGCCCGCGCAGGATTGACGGCCTGGCCAAGGCATCGGGGCATGCCGATTACACCATGGATATCCAGCTCCCGGGCATGCTGTATATGCGCCTTCTCATGTCACAATACCCGAATGCCAGAATACTGCGGATGGATACCAGCAAGGCCGAGAAGCTGCCGGGCGTACGGTATATATTGCGCTACGACGACCCCGAGGTTCAGAAAGCTGAGATCATTGGCAAGACGGCCGGGTTCTTCGGACTGGACAGGCCGCTTTCCGACTCAGCACACATGGAAGGAGAACTGGTCGGCGCCGCAGTGGTGGCTGAGACCGAGGACATAGCAGAGGAGGCGCTTTCCCTGATCGAGATCGACTGGGAGGAACGGCCCTTCAACCTGGACCCCGTGGCGGCCAGCGACCCCTCGGCGCCCCTCAGCTTCCCCGAACGCTATATCGACGGGAACCACTGGAACCGCGGAGCTTACGACGAACTGACGCACGGCGACGTTAAGAAGGGATTCGCAGAAGCAGACAAAGTGGTGGAGTTCAGCTTTAGACGTACCGGCAATACCTGGGTGGGCCCCGAGCGGCCCTGCGGTGTCTGGAGATGGAACGGTGACAGCGCCGAGGTCTGGCTCAAACACCAGCGTGTTCACCTGCCCAAGAGCCGCATGTCCGAATGGTTCGGCGGCATTCCCATGAGCAAGATCGAGGTACATTCACCATATCAGGGGGCCAGCTTTGGCGGCTGGTGCCAGATAGACTGGAATCTGGGCCCGCTGTGGTGCGCCGCCGCTGTGTCGAAGAGGGTGGGCCGTCCGGTCAAATATATCTTCACGCGGCGTGAGGATTTCTTCGGCGGCTCTATGGATGAGGGGACCTATATAGTTAAGGTGGGGGTTAAAAACGACGGCACGATTACTGCCGTGGATGCCACACTCTATCATGTCAATGCTATCTGGCCGGTTTTCAGCCCTGCTCTGCACATACATGATAATACAAAGGTCCAGCACGTTCACGGTCATAGCAAATCAGTCTGGGTCAATAGGGGGCACACAGTTCCCACGCGATGCGAGATGCTCCCGCCGGTGCTTGCGCAGACCATGATATTCGATCACGTGGCTACTGAGTTGGGTATGGATCCCACGGAATTGGCGCTTAAGAATGATGGATGCATGGGCCATGACATGGAATGGGCCAGGGAAGAGAAGGAGAAGCGCGGTTTTCCCGTGCGTGACAGTCTCAGGGAATGCATCGCGAAGGGCAAGGCCGAGTTCAAATGGGACGAATCCTGGCATAAGCCGGGCGCCAGGAAGCTGCCCAACGGCCGCATGCATGGAGTAGGGTTCAGCTGGGCTCACGAGTGGGATGACTCCAGTGGCAGCGGCGAATTCGCCATACGTATCGAGAGGACGGACGCCACAGCTACACTGATGGCCATGGGCGCGGACAATGGCGTTGACGCGGAGGCCACCTATTGCCAGATCGCAGCCGATGAGCTTGGCTTTCGTCTTGAGGACGTCAATTACAACGCGCAGGTTTACCGCGGCTTTTACAGGATGACGCCTGATTCCTCAACAAATATGTCTATCAATGGCTGGGCGGTGCGCCACGCGGCCAGGATACTGAAGCAAAAGATACTTGAGTCTGCCACCAGCCCTTCCTCGCCGACGCAGAGGGGGAGTTTCCAGCCGGCTTTTCCCAACACTAAACCCGAGGAGTTGGACATTGAAAATAGCATGATTTTCGTCAAGTCCGATCCCAATCGGCAGATGAGCGTGGCTGACTTCGTAAGGCTGGCCGGCGAGAGTGGGCCATTTGCCACGGACGAGTTCCTGGGGACACGGGTCGGCTGGTCCGAGCCGCTTTTTGCTTCAGGCTACCATGTTCAATACGGAGCGTACAATCCGGTCAACCCGCGGTCGCGTTTCTGCCGGCAGGCCCATTTCATGGAGGTCGAGGTGGATACCGAGACCGGCGAGGTATTCGTTACCAGGGTGGTAAATGTCAACGACGTGGGCAAGGCCATAAATCCTATGAGTTGCGAGGGCCAGCAGTACGGCGGAAGCATCATGGGGGTGAGCAGGGCCAAGTTCGAGGAGGTGGTACACGACCCTGTCACCGGCGTGATGCTGAACGGGAACCTGCTCGATTATAAGATCGCCACTACGATGGATACAGGACCTATCTCCACGATACTGGTGGAGACGGGCATGGGATATGGCCCCTATGGATTGATCGGCATCGGCGAGGATGTCGGAACAGTGGTTCCCGGCCTGCTGGCGCCCGCGGTTTACAACGCCATCGGCGTCTGGATAGACGAAATGCCCATTACCCCGGCCAGGATATTGAAGGCGTTGGGTAAGGTATAGCTTAAATTTAACGCTTCGAACGAGGAGGACGAAAACTTGAACAGGGAAATTAAGAATTACGTTTGTCCCTACTGCGGGGAATCCCATGATACGCAGGATGGGCTGAAAGGCCATGTTTTCAAGATGCACAAGGGTCGCGGCCTGCCGACCGCGGAGGGCCGTGTTAAACTGACTGTCAACAAGTGCGAGCATATCTTTCAGG
>Ga0265594_1000206_pt1 | contig 47588 bp, 40 predicted proteins | sample saktaG_11_FD_190147 | JGI IMG/M metagenome (GOLD analysis project Ga0265594, IMG submission 190147) | Saline water microbial communities from Sakinaw Lake, British Columbia, Canada - sak_2011_5_24_80m | ecosystem: Environmental > Aquatic > Non-marine Saline and Alkaline > Saline ...
ACGGCAGAGGGATGGTTGTGGGTTTCAACCTTAAAACATAGTGCCCAACAGCCATCAAAGTCAATCACCCCGGCGTTATCCTCAAAAACAGACAGGCACCACGCTTTATTCAGCTCTTTAGTCGCTTTCATAACAGTGCTCTTTAGCAGATTGTCTATGATTGCGCCCTCGAAATTGATGCTGCCCTTAAAGGTTTTGTGGACGCAGTGCTCAGACCAGGTCTGGAATAGTGTCTCCAATTCGGCATCAGTGGGGTTTCGCCCCTGTTCCCGGAAATGGGCGATAATAGCTATTAGTTCGTCATCAGTAAAAGCAAACTGTTTTTTCACTTCGCCAAGCCCAGCTTCGTCTTGAATATTGAACTGGTTTACCCGGAATTTATACTCAGGATTCTGCGGAAAGATGGATTGCTCCGACTTGACTACGTGCTGAATAATTGGGTTAACCAACAATCGGCTACATATCGTCTCTAGCTGTTGAGCATCAAGCCACCCCTGAATAAGATATCGTTTTGCTGTCTTAACTCCTCTGACGCCGGCTACACCCAAATCCTGTACCGCTTTCAGGACAGTATCCTCAACCGGGTCGGTGACACCAACGTTATAGGCGACCTCAACAGTATGAGATTGCTTATCAACCTCACCCTTAATCACAGTTGAGGGGGCAGAACAATGGTAGTGTTGAGTTACCGGGTCCGCTAAGAGCTGATGACAAACGAGCTCCAGTTTATCTGGTGGTAAATCGGCATCCAGCCAGTATATATCCACAACACGAACAGCAGAGACAGTTTTTATCCCCAGGTCATGAATATCTTTGGCCAAGTTAAGTCCCCTGGCATCAGGAAGATGGGGTTTTAAATAAACTTCCACCCTATGCATTGCATCACACTCTTACGCCGACTGAATAGTTAAACAAATTGAAGGGGCAAAGCCCCTTCACTGGTCAAGATTTTTTATTAGCCTCACTCTCTCGCCCTCAACCACAACTACCTCAGCGCCCCCTACGAAGTCAGCAACTCGGTTACTACCGCGTTTATCTCTCGCCCATCGGCTCTCCCTTTAAGCTGAGCGATGAGCTTAGGCATAACCTTACCCTTATCGCTAGGTCCCTGTGCTCCCACCTCCCCAATAACCTTCCGGGCAGCTTGCAAAATCTCCTCCCGAGTCATCTGCTGCGGTAAGTACCCATCTAGGATAGCTAGCTCTGCCTCTTCCTGAGCCACCAGGTCAGGGCGGTTACCCTGCTTAAAGGCTTCAATACTCTCACGACGTTGCCTAACCTCCTTAGCAATAATACCCAGGATATCAGCATCATCCAGACTACTCTGGCGGGCGATTTCAGCATTTTTAATAGCCGCCATCACCAGTCGGATAACGGAACGTCTTACCGTATCCCCACCTCTTAGTGCCTGTTTAAGGTCGTCAGCTAGCTTTTGCTTTAATGGAGATGCATCAGAACTCTGGTTTTTGGAGCTAAATCCTGTGTCCATTTAAACCACAACAATCCTAGTATTAGTATTTTCTTGCAACTCTTGCGCTCTTGCGTCTCTTAGCAGCTTCTTTTCGTTTACGTTTTATACTCGGCTTCTCATAGTATTCCCGACGGCGTGTCTCCGATAGGATACCATCCTGTTGCACCCTCCGGTTAAATCGTCTGAGTACGCTCTCAAAGCTCTCATTGCTGCCAGCCACTACTTCAGCCACACTACATCACCCCCCCTTCTTGGTCCAAAATTTCTTTTCTATTGTCACTCTATTTTAGTCAGCCCAAGCGGCTATGTCAAGGGATGGTAGAATGCCCGGTCCTTCTTAATATCTCGCGGGCTGCTACCACACCGGAGGCAGACGCTTGGATTAAACCACGGCTAATCCCAGCACCATCACCAGCGGCAAACATATTGCTGACCTCAGTTTCCAGACTGGGACTAAGTTGAAGTCGGCAGGAATAAAACTTGACCTCAATCCCGTAGAGCAGGGTATGGCATGAAGCCACGCCCGGAGCTAGCTTATCCATTGTCTGAAGCATTTCTATTATTCCAGTAAGGAGACGATAGGGAAGAACAAAGCTAAGGTCACCGGGAGTAGCACTTTTTAACGTGGGCTGAACTATACCGCGCTCAATACGAGTTGGGGTAGAACGATGACCCTCCATCAAATCGCCCAGACGCTGCACCAGCACCCCACCGCTAAGAATATTTGCCAGTCTAGCCAGATACTTGCCGTAGGCAATAGGCTCCCGAAATGGCTTAGTAAAGGTGGTGCTCACCAATAGGGCAAAATTAGTATTACCACTCCTGCGGTCAGCATAGCTATGCCCATTAACGGTAACTATCGGATCACAACCCCCACTAGATTCCATAATGACCTCGCCACCAGGACACATACAGAATGTCCTGACCCGGTCATCAAAACTCTTAGACAGAAACTCTAGCTTAGCTTCATAGAGTACGTTGGACAACTCCTCCATCACTGCCAGCGGTACCTCTACCCTGACTCCAATATCAACCGGGTTATTGTGCATGGTTAAGTTAAGTCGTTTGGCTTCCAAAGATAACCAATCTGCCCCTTCTCTGCCGGGAGCCAAAATCAAAAGGTGGCAATCAAGCCTTTCCCCGGACTCAGTTACAATTCCTCTAACCTCCCCATTACTAACTATGACCGAGGAAGCCCTTACCTCAAGCTTAAATTCTATGTGTTGGGCAAGGTAACCCTGTATTGCCCTCAGTACTAAACGGCAATGTTCGGTACCCAGATGACGAACCGGCATTGGTATCAGATGTAACCCTGCCAGCTCAGCTCGATGCTGCAACTCATCAACCTTATCTCCAACCCCATATAGCTCATCTGAAGCACCAAACTTGAGATATAAATCATCAACATGTTTAATGAAAGCCTTACAGTCACTCTCCCCAAGGTAGTCCTTAAGCCGACCCCCAGTCTCTGAGGATAAAGTCAACTTGCCATCACTAAAAGCGCCAGCTCCACCCAAACCACTAACCAGATGGCACGGGGAGCAAAGAACACACGGGGTATTCCGACCCCAAACCGGGCATTTCCTACCATCGATGTCTTTACCCTTCTCTACCAGCAGGATTTTAAGGTCGTCTGCCTGGCACAGCTCTAAAGCAGCGAAGATGCCTGCCGGACCACCACCGACAATGATAACGTCATATTCTTTATTCACTCTACAATCAAGACCCCTGAACTCCAGCATATCGGAACTCAGGGGACCCCTTTAGATTGGTTTTCTTTAGCCACTCTATTGTATAACCTATAGCTTCAGGCGTCAAGGAAGTGTAAACCTCTTGACAAAAAACAGCTCGGCTATCTAAAATATCCAATAATGGATTCTCCCTAATGTTGCTGATGATGAATAAGTCAAACCTTAAGCTATTTTCACAGTCTTAACCGCTTACACTTGGCAAAAATATAACCAGCTAACTGTGAAAAGAAATAGAGGAAGGAGAAAAGCTAGCATGATTACCCAAGAGTATAGAGTTGATGGTAAGGTAGCTATTGTTACCGGAGCCGGGCGGGGTATCGGTAAGGCTATTGCTTTAACCTTGGCTGAGGCTGGGGCAGATATTACAGTGGTCGACATCGCCACAGAGCTGATAGAGCAAACAGCGGAAGATATCCGTAAACTGGGGCGTAAAGCCCTGGTAATATCTGCAGATGTGACTAAGGAAGAGCAAGTAAAGAAAGCAGTAGAACGGACTATTTCACAGTTTGGCAAGATTGATATCTTGGCCAATAATGCCGGCATTGCAATTAGGAAGCCGGTTGCCCTTTTACCCGGAACGAAGATGTCTGGGTGGGGAGGGGTATATGATGAGCCTCAAACTCTGGAGGAATGGCGAAGAGTTATGGATATCAACTTAACCAGTGCTTTTCTCTTCGCCCAAGCAGTTGGGCCTCACATGATGAAACAGAAACAGGGTAAGGTTATTAATACCAGTTCTACCTGTGCGGATGAGGGTCTTCCCTGCCTTTCGGCATATTCTGCTAGTAAAGCGGGATTAAGCACATTCACTCGCTGCCTTGCTTCAGAATGGGGCCCATTCAACATTAACGTGAACGCCGTTGCCCCTGGTATAATAGTAACCGATATGACAGCAGCCCATTTTAATGACCCAAAGAACACAGAGGCTCTTCTCGGGAGAATTCCTTTAGGCCGATTGGGGAAACCTAGAGATGTGGCTCTATTAGTACTCTTTCTTGCTGCGGAAGCTTCTGATTATGTGACAGGGCAGGTTTTCACCGTAGATGGTGGGGCAATGGGGCGCGGGACAGGCATATAGCAATGACACCAAAGGAGATTATGTGCTCCCTATCTACCTGAACTAGCTCGTTTTCACCTTTCATTCTCTAAACAATGAAAGGTGCTTACCAGTATAGATATCATATAGGGGGTGACATTCCCCAATCCTTCGTGATAACGCTGGTAGTGGGCGTTCTTGGCATAGGCCCAGACACGCTCCTCGCTGCTCTGATGTACCTTACGATTACCTTTACCCTGCTTGCTTCTTACTCCTAATCTTAAGAAAGATGGCTACGTTTTTACCTGCTGACTCTGCATCCATTTTGGCATACTCAATAACTGGCCTCTTAATTACCGGCTTTGACACGGGTATTTCTCTATTAGCCAAAAGGCCAGCTTGCATTTCGAGAGCAAAGGTCTTATAGCAGGTATCTTCTGTGACTAAACGAAATGAGAGTGCCGAAAAAGTCTTAATTAACTCCCTAAATCGCCAGGGACTTTCGAGACTGGGGGAACACTTCAAACCTCAGCAAGAAGTGTCCTGAACCACTTTTTCGGCACTCTCGAAATGGCTAAATGTTACGGATTCCCAATTTGACGAACGTGTGTTGTGGGCATGAGGAACGGCTGTTACTCAGACCTGAGCGCCTCTATAGGATTCAAGCGGGAGGCATTCCAGGCGGGATAGAATCCAAAGAAGAGGCCAATGCCAACCGATACTGCCACCGCAAGAATAACTATATCAGCAGTAACCAGAGTTGTCATTAGTCCAGTGCTGGAAATGATGTAGGATACTACCCAGCCTATAATAACCCCAATGATACCGCCAGCAAAGGTCAGAAATGCAGCTTCCAGGAGAAATTGGGTCCAGATATCCCGCTCTCTAGCCCCCAGCGCCTTGCGAATACCTATCTCTCTGGTTCTCTCCAGTACTGAGACCAGCATGATATTCATCACCCCAATGCCACCGACCAGTAACGAAATGGCAGCAATGGCACCCAGAAGTAGCGTCATCATGGCACTAGCTTCCGCTATGGTTTCTGATATCTCCTCTACGGACATAATACTAAAGTCATCATCGTCAAGAGCATCAAGCTGATGGCGAGTGCGAAGCAGACTGGTAATTTCTGCAATTACGTATTCCGACTGTTCATCCTCACTCACTGTCAATGCTATGGAGGACACCACACGCTCGCCTTGAGCAGTTCTCGGCTGGGCGACTGTTTGCTGCATCGCAGTCAGCGGAATAAGGATGGCATCATCAGGCGAAAAACCAAACACTTGCCCCTTACTCTCCATAACACCAACGACACGAGCAATAACACTGCCCATTCGTATCTGTTGCCCGACAGGGTTTACATCTTCAAACAGGGTATCTGCTAAATTGGAGCCAAGCACAACTACTTTAGTACCGCGCTGATAGTCATATTCAGAGAAGAAGGCTCCACTGGCAATCTCCAGATTGTTTACCTGTATATACTCCGTAGTTACTCCGGTAACCTGAGCATTCGTATTCTCACCACCAACAACCAGCTGGAGATTGCTGGAGTAAGAAGGCGCTACTGCATCTATATAGAGAATCTGCTCCGATATTGCCTCTGCATCTGACATGGTGAGGGTCTCAGAGCTGCCTATAGCACCCCTTACTCCTCCAAAACCAGTAGATGCTCCGGGACTTATGGTAACTAGATTTGCCCCCATGCTGCCGATACGGTCGAGGATATCTGCCGTAACCCCTCTACCAATAGACATCAGGACAATTACGGCGGCAACACCGATAACAATCCCCAGTATAGTCAGAAAACTACGGAGTTTATGAGTGACGACGCCGATCCAGGCTGTAGATATCGGCTCTAACCATTTCTTCATCCATTTTCCTCCCTTTCCACCTGCCCATCCTTGAAACGCACGATTCTCTGGCAGCGGCGAGCAATTTCAGCCTCGTGGGTTATCATAACCAGGGTATTATTCTGTTCATTATGCAGTGTTGCTAGTATAGTCATTATCTCCTCGCTGGCATGACTATCCAGGTTACCGGTAGGTTCATCTGCCAGAATCAAAGGCGGGTTTTTTACTATAGCCCGGGCGATGGCAACTCTTTGCTGCTCGCCGCCGGAAAGCTCGGTAGGCCGATGAGTAGCCCTATCAGCAAGCCCGACTCTGGATAGCGCCTCCATAGCCATCTGCCGGTCAACCCCGCCGGCATATCTCATACCAAGCTCCACGTTAGCCAGAGCCGACAGGCGAGGCAGCAAGTTAAACTGCTGAAAGACAAAGCCTATCTTCTGACTCCTTACCGCAGCCAAGTCGCCGCTACTGAGACGGCTTACCTCTCTTCCTTCCAGATAGTAACTACCCGAAGTGGGCGTGTCCAGGCAGCCAATAAGATTGAGCATGGTTGACTTACCGGAACCGGAAGGGCCCATAATGGCTATCAGTTCTCCCTGTTCAATATGAAGGTTTACACCCTGAAGAACAACCAATTCTCTTGTACCCATGGGATAGACTTTGGTGATGCCCTGCATTTGAATCATTATCTTGGCCTCCCCGTTGCTGGCATCATTATCATATTTCCTCCCGGCCCTCCTCGTTGCTGTGTTGTCGACGTGGCAGCGGCAGTGCCCTCCGGTACGACCACCTCCTCACCCTCACTGAGCCCATCGATTACCTCGGTGTACTGCCAGTCGCTAATGCCGGTTGTTACGACACGCTGCTCAATGCTGCCATCGTCTAATGGCACCTGCACATAGGCTTGCTGTCCTCGAGTATTAATCGCCCCGTTAGGTACCAAAAGCACATCGGTCGCCTCTTCCACTACCAGGCTCACGGTGACGGTCAAACCCTCTCGAAGTTGAATATTCGCCAGAGCCGCCTGTTGCTCCGCCTGCGCCTGCCGCATCTGTTTCATCATTTCTTCAGCCTGTTCCTGGGTAATTTGGCCCGCTTCAATGGCTTGCTTAAGGCGTTCAGGCAGTTCTCCCTCCTCTATATTCTGCATTGCTTCTTGCCGTGCCGCCTGTTGTTCCTGTATTACCGTTTCCAGTGATTGCAGCTTCACTCTGACAGTATAGTTCACCACCCCGGATTGAATAGTGGCCGTCGGTGAGATATGGATCACTTCGGCCGGCACGGTAATATCCAAGGCATCCACCACTACCAAGGCAGTATCCCCCAGCTCTATCTGAGGTATATCCATCTCACTTACCAGGATATCCGCTTCAAACTCATCAGGGTCAGCGATAATGACCGCTACGGTGCCTTTCAGCACTTCATCACCACCTTCAACATTTACTGCTGTGATAAAGCCATCAAAAGGTGCGATAATCTCCGGGCTGCTTTCAAAGGCTTCTGCTAAAGCTTCCTCAGCATTCTCGAAGCGTGCCTCAGCCAGCTCTAGCTGCAACTCTGCTACTCTTACATCGTCCGAGTCAGGGGCATCCTCCATCTCTTCCAACTTTGCCTCAGCGGATGCAAGACTAGCTTCGGCTTTAATTACCTCCGATTGATACCTTCTTATAAGTTCTTCATCTCCCAGGTCTTCAGCTTCATCTAACTGCCATTCAGCATATTCCAGAGAAGCCTCGGCTGAATCCACCGCTGCCTCAGCACTATCAATATCTTCATCGGAGTACGGCTCTTCAGCTTGCTCCAGAGCAAGCTCGGCGTTCCTCAAGTTTATATCTGCCTGGACCAGGGCCATTTCTAGATTTGTTAACTCCTTATCCCACTCCGAAGTGTCCAATTTTGCCAGCAGTTGTCCCTCTTTAACAGAGTCCCCCTCCTCCACCATGACCTCCTCAACCGTTCCCGCCATCTCAAACGCCAAATCCTCCGTGCGCGATAAAGCTAAATTACCCGCCGCAGTAATATCTATTGTCAGGTCCCCAAGCTGCACAGTTACTATCTGGCTCTCTGACATTTCCGATTCTGGTTCTGAGCAGCCCGTCAAAGGAACTACAAGACCAATTAGAGCACCTGCTATTACTATACCTATTATCTTCAAGATTCTATTCATGTTCTTTGCCTCCGTCTTCACTTATAGACAAAATCGGAAATTCTACTTTACAACCAGCCTACAAGAAAAATGTTAAGTATTTATTAAGATTTCTGTGGCCTGACACAAAGCGGGCAAACTAATACCTTATGGGGAGAGTGAAACTAAAGCGGCTACCTTTTCCCAGTTCACTCCGAACATCAATCTCACCGCCGTGTGCCTCTACCAGACGCTTGGCAATGGTAAGCCCCAGTCCGGTTCCACCGGTAGCTCTGGCACGGGATTTATCCACTCTATAGAAGCGTTCAAAAATATTTGGTAAGTCCACATCAGGGATACCTTCACCAGTATCAGTCATGACCACCTCTAAGTAGTCATCCCACTGTTTGACAGCCACGGTGATAGTATCTCCCCTAGTAGTGTGTGCCACCGCATTCACTAAAAGATTACGCAAGGCCTCGCTAATCCGGTGAGAGTCAATATTCACCAGCAGGGGCTTATCAGGCAAGTCAATGGACACGGTTATTCCTTTTGTCTTTGTCTGGGCCTGCACGCTTGCCACTGTTTGTTTGATTAATTCGCCAATATCCTCCATCTGGTAGGTGAGCTTAAGCTCACCGGTCTCAGCAAGACTTAGCTCTTGGAGATCGTTAACCAAGCATGACAACAAAGCCGCTTCATCATCAATAGATCTAATAGTATCCGCGTCTGGCTTTATTACACCGTCACGCACTGCTTCCAGATAACCCTTAATGTTAGAGAGAGGTGTCCTCAGTTCATGTGCGACATCAGCTACCATGTTACGTTGCAATTGTTCAGCCCTTTGTAAGTCACTAGCCATAGAGTTAAAGGTATTGGCCAGGTCTCCAAGTTCGCTTCTATCCTTGACGTTTACCCTCTGAGAGAAATCGCCACGCCCTAGACGTTCTGCAGCAGAGGTAAGAGCCTTAACCGGAGCTAAGATTCGCCGAGACAGGAAAAAGGTTATTATCAGAGCACCGGCAGCCGCTATCAAGCCTCCCCAGATAAAAAAGAGCCCTATTGCTTTGAAAAGTACCTGTAGTGATATCAAGCCTAATCCTAGCGATGATTCTGGTGTTATGTAAAGTATGCCGACAGTACCTGCCTGCCATGGCGGTGATAAGGATCTGCCTGGTGAATCAGGAGCATGCAACTCCCCCAAGAGCTCTCCCTCAGAATCAGCAACCACTATTCCATTGGTGTCGGTCAGTACAATACGCTGTCCGTAAAGGTTACCCCACTGCTCCACAAAAGGTTGAATTCCATCCCAATCCCCCTTCACAAAATAATAACGGGACAGTTCGATTTCCATTCTGTCGGCACGCATTTGGTCAACCCGTTCTCCAAACCGGCGGATTTCATTCTGTGTAGCCTGATTAATAAAGAAAAATACCGTGCCGATGGTCACCAATATTACTAGTGTAAAAGATAGCCACAATCGAAACCTGAGACTATGTATCACTACCTACCTCTGAAAGTTTATAGCCGGCTCCGTATACAGTCATTATATATCTCGGTTTTTGGGGATCAGACTCCACTTTCCGACGTAGATGCAGGATATGAACATCTATAGTACGGTCAAAGCCATCAAAATCATAGCCTAGAGCCTTTTCAATAAGTTGCGCCCGGCTGAAAACCCTACCCGGTTCCCTGACAAACATTCCCAACAGCTTGAATTCAACCTCAGTGAGATTCAATACCCTGCCAGAAAGTGAAGCCTCATGTTTAAGAAAATTAATTGTGAGGTCGCCATACTCAATCTCTGACGGGCCACGCTCTCCTGGAAGACGCCTGAGTACCGTCCGTACCCTGGCAGCTAGTTCTCTGGGGCTAAAAGGTTTGGTTACATAATCATCGGCGCCTAAATCCAGGCCTGCTAACTTATCCTGGTCAGTAACTCTGGCGGTAAGCATAATAATCGGTACGTCTGATTCATTTCTAAGCGTACGGCATATTTCAAGACCATCAATACCGGGAAGCATAAGGTCTAGAACAATAAGGTCAGGGTGGCCTTCTCGAGCGAGGCGAAGAGCTTCTATGCCATCATAAGCAGTCAGTACCCGGTAGCCATCCCTGTCCAGGTAGAGCTTGACCAGCTGCACTGTTTTTACATCATCGTCAACTACAAGAATTCTCTTCCCCGCCATAAATCAATCCTTAACTATACTACACTCTATATTATAATATAATGTGATTGTTAAGCTATTATTAATATTGCCGCTCTTTTGATCATATTTCTTATAGAAGAAAAAAGAGGGAGAGAGTTTTACTCTCTCCCTCGTGAATAGGGGGTTAGATATTAGTCACCGAAAATCCTTTGGTTATTCTGCTAATTCAGGTGGTGGTCCAAACATACCACCAAAGCCACGCATGCCACCCATACTACGGAAACCACGACCCCCAAAACCAAAACCGAGTGTACCATCAGGTCTTGCCTGCCACCACTCGAGATACTGATCAGCCTCTTCTTGAGTTATTTGCTCTTGCTCCACAAGATTCTGCAGATGGTCTTGCAGGGCTTCAGTACGCATCTCGGCCTGGGCTTCGGTAAGGGCTTCTTTAAGCGCATCCTGGTCAAGAGTGTCGCCGGTCTTCTGTTCGTAGAGTGCAGAGACTTTCTCCCACAGGGTTCCAAGGAACGCCCCAGGCTGGCTATCTTCCTCATCATCAGCCGCGAGAGCTATCCCACCAAGGCTTCCTAGTAACAGAACGGACGCCAACACCAAACTAATAATCATTTTTTTGCTTCGCCACATTTTCGCTTTACCTCCTTTCTACTCAGATTTCTACCTAAAATCATAGCAAACAAATATTAAAATCCTGTTAAGAGTTGAGTATAGACCGCGCATGATAAAAGATAGAACCAAAACCTTCTCCAAGGCCTTTGTCTAGAACTGCCATGGGTCAACCCCCAATGCAATATTGAATGAAGTAAAAATAACCTTTACTCCAGGACTGCGTTGACCTTGTTTGATTGTATAGGTAGATAGGTTGAATAGAATAGATGATCGGGACTTATCAACCGGGGGGAGAAATGAATCAATCTCCAAAAGTAATTAAAAGATGAATTGTTCAGTGGGTTACATGCCGGCTTTTAGTTTGACTCACAACCTTAACTTAGGTCTCGGTGGTACTCTTCGCTTTCTCAAACTCTCGTTTCATCCTATCAAGTTCCATGGAAAGCCTTTCCCATTCCTCAGTAAACGAGTTGATGGCCTTTTTTAATCTGCGATGCTTCTCTATGGTTTGGATAACCCTGGCGCTATCCCCATAATGTTCTATATTAGAAAACAAGCTTTCGACTTCTCTAAACTGCGCCTCAAGCTCCGAAAGTTCAGCTTCGATTTCAGCTATTCGCTTTTTGACGGGAGTGCTCTTCCGGTAATACTTGTTTCTTAGCTCCCCTTCGATTAGTTTACGCTGGCGCAGCCTGTTCTTTGCCGTAGTCTTCCCGGATAAGGCAGTTTTCGGCAAATCAGAAGCCGCTATTTCCCCTTGTTCCGAAGACTCCTTCCAATTGAGATAGTCATCATAATTACCGGGAAACACATGCAGGTTACCATATCTTACCTCGATAATCTTATTTGCAATCTGTCGTATCAACGTGCGGTCGTGGGTGATGAAGCAGAGGCTCCCACGATAGGTTTCAAGAGCATCTGTCAGTATCTCCCGTGAGGTAATATCAAGATGGTTGGTAGGCTCATCCATTAGCAAGAAGTTGGCTGCTTGAGTCAGCATCTTGGCCAGCACCAGCCGGCTTTTCTCACCTCCAGAAAGGATAGCTATCTTTTTGTAGACATCATCACCACTGAAGAGAAAGGCACCGAGCGTGCTCCTCAATTTCTGCTCTGATTCGTCCGGAGCTACACTGCGCATCTCAGTAAGGACATCGTTGGCCGGGCTGAGAAGCTCAAGCTGATACTGCGCATAATAGGCAGTGCTGACATTATGACCTAGTTTACGCTCACCATTTTCGAAAGGCAATACTCCAGCCAGAATCTTGAGCAGGGTTGTTTTACCAGCGCCGTTTGGACCCACCAGAGCCACCCTGTCTCCGCGGTTAAGTACCAGATTCAGGTCCCGGTAAACGACATTTGTATCGTATGCCTTGCGGATATTCTTTATGGTGATAATCCTCTCGCCAATTCGTGCCGGTTCTGGAAAGGAAAAATGTATCTTCCTGGTAGCCCTTGGTACTATAACCCTTTCTATCTTGGCCAGCTGTTTTATCCGGCTCTGAACCTGAGTTGCCTTGGTATTCTTGGCCCGGAAGCGTTCGATGAAGCGCATCTCCTTTTTTATCTTATTATTCTGTCTTTCGGCAGTGGCCTCCGTAACCTCAATTTCTTTCTGTCTGGCTATAACATAGCTGTCGTAATTACCACGATGGAAGACGACTTTATTTTGCTCAATGGCGAGCACCTTGCTTACCACTCGATTCAAGAATGCCCGGTCGTGCGAAACGACCAAGACCGCCCCACGATAGCTTCCCAGATAGCGCTCAAACCAGATGCAGGACTCCAGGTCGAGATGGTTTGTCGGCTCATCAAGCAGGAGCACATCAGGGGAAAGAAGAAGAAGTTTAGCCAGTGCAGCCCGCATCAACCACCCACCGCTGAAGTCAGTTAGAGGACGATGAAAGTCCGACTCCGCAAATCCCAGCCCGGAAAGGATAGTCTTAGCCTCATGCTCGATACTGTAGCCACCAGCAAACTCAAACTTCTGCTGGAGTTCACCCATCTCATGCAGAATTTCTTTTGAGTTCTCTTCGCCTGTTTCCGCCAGTTCTTCTTGCAGAACCCGAATCTGATGAGCCAGCCTGTTTATTCCGGTTGAGGCGTGAGCGACATCATCGAGCAAATGCCGGCTGGAAGTAGGTCTGATTTCCTGTTCCAGGTAGCCAATTGTAGTTTCCCTCTGCATATTTACACTGCCGGAATCGGGCAGCGTATTACCGGCAATAATATCGAAGAATGTTGTTTTGCCTGAGCCATTCGGCCCGATAACAGCAATACGGTCCCTTGCTCCCACATTAAAGGTAACAGCACTGAATAGAGTCTGATTCCCGTAAGATTTTGATATATCTGAAATAGCCAGCATTTCTACAACTTAAGATAATTATACAGGTGATGCCGCAATAAATGAAGCACAATTATATACTTGATTCAGTGTGGGAAAATGATAGATGTGGTGGTAGAATAGGGGCATGGTTAAAAAGGCTATTCCAGGGGCAATTACTTTAAGCCAAATGAGAATGAAGTAAGGGGGGTGACTATGACATTGTTAGTTGTTTTTTGGGCTGTATTTGCCATCATATTCCTTACTTTAGGAGTGTTCCATTGGAATATGAGAAACAAAGGCATATCCTATTTGCAGTTAAAAAGAAAACAAATGCCACAAGGAGTAACTATAACAGCAACAATAGCTGGGGTAGATTTTGTGGACTTTGCTGATAAATTCAATCGCTATATTGACTACTACAACCAATCAGCTAGGAAACAGCATAAGATTCAGGCAATAGGATATTGGGTGGCTTCTATGACTGCCATTTTTTCATTTATTCTTACTATACTGTAATGAATGGTTGATGGAGAGAAATATGGACTCTACTGTAGTTATAGCTGTCGTTGGTATAATAGGCGTAATAGTAGGTATTGGAGGCACTTACCTCGTGCAAAAAACAACATTAGAAAGACAAAGAAAATGGGCATTGGAGGATGAGGGAAGAAGAATCAAACGAGAAGTATTATCTAAGAGGCTTGATGTTGTAGAAGAGTCAGTTAAGATAATGAGGAATGAAGTTGGAAGCACAATCGCTAGAGAGATAGGACTACCGATGTACGATGATAAAGATATATTGAAGGCACAAGGAAAACGACTCCAAAGTATCAGAGGGGAGGCTTGGGCAGCTCTTGTCGCCTCGGATTCTAAAGAGTTAGAGGAGAATTATATGACAATAGCTAAGGCATATGGGGAATACGAGGAGACAGGCACAGTAGACTATGATTTATGGGTCAAAGCACAACAGGCTTATGTAGATATAATCAGGCTCACAGATGAAATGAGGTCACAAGTTTGAGAGACAACATCGGGTTTGCTATACCACAAGTGATACCAACCACGATTGAACTTAACTGAAAGGGAGACATCGTGATATTATTAGAAAGTATTTCAATACGTGGCTATAACACTGCTGTATATAAAGGGTGAAGGTACTATGTTGGAGATGCCCAATCACAGAACCAGCCCGCTAAAGCCTATTAAATGGTACCAGAACCTGTCTACAAGAAAAGGGCGGCTTGAGGCCAAAGCATTTCTTATTGAAGGTGACCGGGCTATCAAGCAGTTAATCAGTAATAATCCAGATGAAATACTTGAGATTCTATCCATGAAAGTGTGAATCGTCAGGGAAGATGGGGCAGTTAGCCCTTATTTTTAACATTATGCAAAATTGTTACATGTAGGTATCATTGAACGAACATCGGGATGTATGTTCAACCATAATAAAAACGTATTTCTTATCGTGCTTTATTGATTTAATTTCGGTTTAAGACATAGCCTCGTAGAGGTCACGCGTGGCGTGGTCAGGGTCTTTCCCCTTCAATTCGGTGGCTTCGTCACGAGTTAGATTCTGGATATTCGGTTCACACCTTCGAGACCACACGCATACTTCTATCTTATTGACCATTGCTCAATATATGTCATGACTCAAGAACATTTGCTATTTCAGGTTAGCAGAGACGAAACCCCAGTTAACCAAATTCCAGAATGCTTCGACATATTTAGCCCTGGCATTCCTGTAGTCAATGTAATAAGCATGTTCCCACACATCGCACGTGAGCAGTGCTTTCTTTCCGTCTTTCAATGGAGTTCCCGCATTGCTGGTAGCTTCAACTGAAAGACTACCATCGGAATTCTCTACAAGCCATGCCCATCCGGAACCAAAGAGTGTAACGGCAGCATTGGTGAACTTCTCTTTGAACTGGACAAATGATCCGAATTGCTTAGTGAGTGCGTTTGCTAACTCTCCGGTAGGTTCGCCTCCACCTTTGGGTGAAAGGCAATTCCAGTAAAAAGTGTGGCTCCATATCTGGGCTGCATTGTTGAAGATACCACCGGACGATTTCTGGATGATATCTTCCAAGGACATCTTTTGGAACTCGGTGTCTGTAATAAGCCTGTTTATGTTGTCGACGTAGGCTTTGTGGTGTTTCCCATAATGGTAGTCAATGGTCTCTGCAGAAATATGAGGCGCTAGTGCATCTTTGGCATAAGACAACTCGGGCAATTGGTGTTCCATAATTACCTCCTTTATTCATTTGTTCTTACTATGAATATTTAGGCTATTATCATATCAAATCTTGAACATATTAAACAGTACATTTATCGGCAAATCATTCCTGCTTTGTTTATTGAAAACTAAGGTTACCTCATTTAGGTCATAATGTTAATACACAAATGATAGCACCGCACATCTTGGTCACAAGAAAATTGCTGCCCGCAACCAAAATCTTCAGGAATGGGTTTCCCTCTTGTCCTAAACCACTTTTTATTAGGAACTAGTTTATGATCCCGTCCGCTACAACAAGCGATAGTAATGTGCCTAAAAGATATTCTACCCTACGGAGGGTAATAGAATAACCCATGGTAAATAACCTTCACCTAATACTATTATGAATAGCAAAAATTGACAAACACAACTTGAATAGCCTTGGAGTAGTATTGATCTGCAAACTACTATGCATGAAAGACAACACGAAATAGCGACTTGTTCAGTAGGGTGAGGGGCCTTATCAAAACCAGATCGGCTACCCAAAGTGTCTGACACAGAGTTATCACAATGCTGCCAACAACTCAATATGCCCTTCGACTTTTCACCCCTCTCTAGCACCTCTTTCACGCTAAGAAACGTCAAATAGCTCAGGAGCTTCCCTTGACGTGGCATCATTCTTTAACTACACTAAAGAAAGCACTTTTCGGAGATTACATCTATGAAATGTCCTGCCTGCAACAGTTTAATGATAGTGGTTGAGTATGAGAAGATCGAGCTTGATTATTGCCTGAACTGCTCTGGGGTTTGGTTCGATGCTGAGGAACTGGAGCTTTTGCTAGAGGCTATGCAACTGGAAGGAACCAGCCTATCTTTGGATAATATTCTCACCTCACCTGAAGCCAAGTCAGCAGAGAAGAAACGAAACTGCCCAATCTGCGGCAGGAAAATGAAAAAGGCAACAGTTGGTCATGAACCAGAGGTGATTATTGACGCCTGCTCATGGGGAGATGGACTTTGGTTTGATAGTGGAGAGGTTGGCCAATTGATAACACAGCTACCCGACAAGCCGTCTGAGAAATCAGACTCTCAAGGACGTATCATCACCTTCTTGGGAGAAGTGTTCAGAGTGCGGGGCTGAGGCAGGCCAAGAAGGGGCGGCCTTTATAACGTATTCCTGTATGTGCAAGGAGTCTAAGTGCCCGTTATAAGAGCCCCCCGAAAGCTATATAAAAAGTAATTGTTGTGGAGGTTTTAAATGTATGCGGTCTATATCATCATCGGTATTGTAGTGATTCTTCTTATCCTAATAGCTTCAACATATAACGGCCTAGTCAGGCTGCGCAACCAGGTGAGGAACGCCTGGGCACAAATCGACGTCCAGCTCAAGAGGAGGCACGACCTCATCCCCAACCTGGTGGAAACGGCGAAGGGTTATATGACACACGAGCGAGGGACATTTGAAGCAGTTACCAAGGCTCGTAACTTGGCCCAGAAGGCAGTCGGCACTGGTGTCGGTGCCCAGTCCAAAGCCGAGGGTGAACTCAGCGGCGCTCTGTCCCGGCTTCTGGTTGTGGTTGAGAACTACCCTGACCTGAAAGCCAACCAGAACTTCCTCGCTCTCCAGGAGGAGTTGACCTCAACGGAGAATAAGATAGGCTTTTCACGCCAATACTACAATGACTCAGTCTTGAGGTATAACAACAAGACTCAGATGTTTCCTTCTAACATAATTGCTGGCATGATGAGTTTCAAGGCTAGCGAATTCTTCGAGGTCGCGGCAGCCGAGGAAAGGGAAGCGCCCAAGGTTAGTTTCAGCTAGGCAAGAGACACAGCTATGTGGGAACAGATTAGATCTAATCAAATCAGGTCGGTAATCCTGGTAGCCGGAATGGCAGCGCTGCTGCTTTTGATGGGCTATTTCCTGGGCCTTTACTTCCTTGACAGTGGCACAGGTGGTGTGATTATTGCCCTAATAATATGGGCAGTGATGAACCTAGTCGCTTTTTTTCAAGGGGATAATATATTGCTAGCGCTGTCCAAAGCGAGGAAAATAAAACGCGATGACTATCCTCGCCTCTATAATATAGTAGAGGAAATGAAGATTGCCTCGGGTCTGGAGAGAATGCCCGATATCTACATCATCGACGACCCGGCGCTGAATGCATTCGCTACCGGCCGGGATCCCGATCGGGCTGCAATCGCGGTAACCTCAGGGCTTCTGCAAAAGCTCAACCGTGACGAACTCCAGGGCGTCATTGGACACGAAATAGCGCACGTGAACAACCGAGATGTACTGCTGATGTCGCTGTGCGGTATCCTTCTCGGTACTATTGTTATTCTTTCCTGGTACGCAACGCATATGCTCTTCTTCAGCTCCATGTCTGGCGGTAGGAGAAGCTCTTCATCTGGAGGTGGCCAAGCGCAGTTGATAATCCTTGCCGTAGGCATCATCTTGATGATACTGGCGCCGATTGCGGCTCAACTGATCTACTTTGCCATTTCTAGAAAGAGGGAATACCTAGCCGATTCCTCTTCAGCCTTGTATACCAGATACCCAGAGGGACTGGCCTCGGCACTTGAGAAGCTTGCCGCTTCAACCGCACCAGTAAAATCGGCTAACCAGTCTTCAGCCCCAATGTACATCATTAATCCCTTCCGCAAGAAAGGAAGAGCCGCCAGTAACCTCAGCAGTACCCACCCGCCTATCTCAGAGCGGATACGTATCTTACGCTCCATGGCTGGTGGTGCCTCCCTCGCTGATTACGACAACGCTTTCCGTCAGATTCACAAGGGTGGTAGGGGAATCATTCCTTCTTCTGCCATCGCTGGCGCTGGTGCTGTCGACTTGCGGGTGGCAGTGCCAGAAGCCACACAGCAAGAGGTCGAATTAGGTAAAGTGGAACGTACTCGCGAAGTTTCCGACCTGATGTGGCATTTGAACAACTATAAGACTATCACCTGCGCTTGCGGCACTAAGCTAAAGATACCCCCCAAACTCAAAAGTGCTAACGTCAAATGCCCACACTGTGGTCGTGTCAATCGGGTCTGAGAGCAAGAGGGGCAGGAAAAAAGATGAGGCCGAGCAGACCACATGTGTAGTTTCGGCGACACTGGTACAACTCAGTAATAGACACTTTAAGTATCTTAATTCCCTGAGGGCAGGTAACATTTGCTTATTATGTGTGATGTGAACAGGGTCTTGGGGCAAGAAGATTCGTTCTTGCTGTTCCGATCTGCTCCTAGCCAGATAATTTGGCAGCGAGCTCGGCTTCATGTTCCTTGAGCCATCTTTTATGCTTACGCCATTGGGGACAATATTCAGCCACCAGTTCCCAGAACTTCTTCGAGTGATTCATCTCTTTCAAGTGGGCAAGCTCATGGATGATAACGTAGTCAATAACAGGCTCCGGTGCCATCATGAGCTTCCAGTTAAAGTTGAGATTACTTTTCCGGGAGCAGCTACCCCAGCGGGTCTTAGCTCCTCGTATAGTCAGCCGACCGTAGGTAACCCCTAGTCGAGGACACAGTTCGGCAACCCTTTTCTTTATCAGTATTTCTGCCTGCTGCCGGTACCACCACTCCACTACCAGGTTCAGCCGGCTGTTTCGAGAGCCTAGGTTTAATAACAGCCAGTTCTTTTCCAACTTTACGCTATCAGCCATCCTGGGGTCATGCCGTTCTACCACCTTCATATGCCGACCGAGATACGGGATGAAATCCCCGTTTTTGATTTCTTTTTCGGCAGCAAGCGGATGACCCTTGCCATACTTTGCGAGCTTGTCTAAAATCCACCGTTTCTTTTCCCTCAGCAGGTCAGGCAGTTCCTCTACATTGTAGAGAACGGGAACCACTACGATAAGCCCCGTTTTTACCCGCACCTCAATCCGAATATGCTTTGCCCTGGAACTGCGTTTGACGGTATAAGGCACAGTCTGGTCCTCAAGAACAGTTTTGTATGCCCCTATGAGTACCAGTTGAGGACGGGTAGGCTGAACCATGCCTGTAGTATACCGGTAAGGCTTCTACCATGTCCAGAAGATTGATGTGAGAGTAGGAAAGATTTGTAATTGTCTTCCGCACAGACAGAAGTTAATGCCTCCGACCTTGTCTTAGATTACTGTCGACAGCACTCAAGGAGAATACTACCCTCTCACATATTGCGTAAACTTGGTGGCAAAATTCACTATAAAGAAGGAGAATCATGACATTTATGCCAGCTTTTAAAATAGGTGTATGGAACGCTTGAATTCTGATGCTCTATTTTCCTACCATTCAAGCTTGGAACACTATGGTCTTATATTGGTTTACCTATGACTGTCTGGCTGAGTTGGGAGTATACCACTGAGCTACTGGGCGACTTGATAAAGAGGTATCCCCCACTTTCTAGAATGAGACTCTTTTAACTGCTGCAGGTGTGCCTGAAATGAGGCTGAGGTAATACTCTCGGTAGACATCAATATAGCGTCTTCTTTATTTTCTATGTAGTAGCCACGACGCAACCCCACTTGAATAAAGCCGTACTTGCGATACAGCCTAATGGCACCGGTGTTAGAGGCACGTACCTCCAGAGTAATGATACTAGCCTTGAGCTGGATAGCAAGGTCTATAGTAGCTATAAGTAATAGCTCCCCTACTCCCTGACGGTAAAGTGCCTCCCGCACTGCCAAACTGATAATATGGGCTTCATCGGCCATAACCCAGAAACCGGCAAACCCAACAATATATTTACTACCTAAAGACGGCATTTTACTGCCAGAGAAACGACCATGGCCAAACAATTGCCTTATCCTAGATGCCAGCCACGGAAGACCACTCTGCGGGATAATCTTCGTCTCAGAATCATCAATTGTCTTCTCCTCATCTGCAGCCACAACATAATGAGCCAATGGGTTTTGTAGCTCATGATGATAGTTGACCGGTGGCCACATGCTGGCAAAGGCTTTACGGTCAATCTCAGTGATCTGGCCAATGTCCTCTTCGTGCATCAACCGCACATAGTAAGGCAAATTCTATCCCCTTAGGAAAAACTTCAATGTAAGAATTATGTAATATTAGATTGTAACACATTCTATTTATGACCGATAGCCAGCGTTGATGTGGCTTAAAACCACCTTAATAGTTTGGGCATCTACATATCAAGTTCAATTCGCAGATTTAAACATAGAAGTGGAGCAGTGTACAATAGACCCCAGAGAGCCTCGATAGTATGATAGATGTAAAAAAACCAGAACAAATGCGTAGGCCGCGCCGCGGTCGCAGCGCCAAATAGCTAAAACTCCAAACAAAGAACACATAGTAAAGAATTATCAAGGGCTTTTGTCTCATGGTCAAAAAATTTATGAGAAGTCGCTCTGAAAGTAATCCAAGCCGGTATAAGAGGGGCAGACCCCGGTATTGGTACTTTTAAATGGTCGAATCACTCTTACGGCAAGATTAGCTAATTCAATCTGCCCTCTTTTCTGACATTGTACTAAGAGCCTGAGCAAGCTGCTCTAAAAACAAATCCTTGTTAGCTGGAGATATGACTATATTCCAGCCCTTATGACGAATTATCTCGACAACGCTTCTTGACGAAGTAGCAAAACGAATGCCCCAGTAAGCAAAGGCTTTGGAACCCGAAGCCGACCGCGCTTCCTTTATTGTGGACAAGGGTATATTGACAGCGAAAGGACACCCCAATACTATTCTTACCCTGTTTTGAAATATCTGGTACCGCCGAGGTAAGACTGCATGAAACAGTAGAGCATCAAAGGCGGTCACGCCAAAGACAATCCAAGCACCCGCTAAATCCACGGAAAGTAGTGTTATCCCTAGAACTAGGGTAAATGCCAGAGTGCCGCCCAGAATCAACTTGAGCCATGAATCATACCAAGGGATATCCTCGTAGACGAAGCAGTTCAAACCGCTGGTTTGAACTGCTGAGGAGTCGCCGGTACTTGTGCCCACTTCGCTAAACCTCCCAACTCCGTTACGTGATTCTCTAAGTATACACCCCCACCAAGTAGTCTTTGTTCTGCCTGCCAAGATGATTCTACCAATATGATAATAGCTGCGCAACCTGTTACCAGACATGACCAATTTCCATAGATTCTCCCAATAACCTTTTAAATGTATTGACAAGATGTGATATTACAAATATGCTATAAGTAATAATAGTGGGAGGCTCAGGTATGGATACTGTCACCCGAGTTGCACAGACCATGCCTTTGAAATATAACTAATATATAGGAGGTAATACCAAATGGCAGAAAGAAAAGTCGTAAAAATAGTAACCGAGATTCCAGGCCCCAAAAGCCGCCAATTGTACAGCGAGAGGGAGCAAAATGTTCCTCGGGGCCCCGCCCACATGACACCAATTGCTATTTCCAGCGCCAAGGGAGCGACCATAACAGATGTTGATGGCAACACGTATATTGACTTTGCCGGTGGAATAGGAGTACTAAACGTTGGCCACCGCCCTGATGAGATTGTCAAGGTTATAAAAGAGCAGGCTGACAAATACCTTCATGCCTGTTTCCACGTGACTTTCTATGAGTCTTACATTCGCCTGGCAAAGAAGCTAAATACCATAACCCCGGGGCAATTCCCGAAGAAGACCTTATTTTTATGTAGTGGTGCTGAAGCCGTCGAAAACGCCATCAAAATTGCTAAGTATCATACCAAACGATACGGGATACTATCGTTCTTGGAGGGGTTTCATGGCAGAACTGCTGCCACTATGAGCCTTACCGGGCAAATCCAGCCGTATAAGTATAATTTCGGCCCGTCTATCCCCTGGATATACCACCTACCGTTTGCTTACTGCTATAGATGCCCCTTTGGCCAAACCTATCCTGCCTGTGACCTTGCCTGCGCTAAATACGCGAAAAAGGTATTTGAGAGCATCATACCAGCAGATGCAGTCGCGGCGTTGGTTGTTGAGCCTGTTCAGGGTGAGGGTGGCTTTATTGTTCCGCCAAAAGAATTTCTGCCTGAGCTTTACCAGATTTGTAAGGAAAGGGGTATTGTCTTCATTGACGATGAAATTCAAACTGGCATAGCTAGGACGGGGAAGATGTTTGCCATAGAGCATTCCTCAATTGAACCAGATATGATAACTACCGCCAAGTCTCTCGGCGGCGGTATGGTTTTGAGTGCCGTTACCGGCAAGGCAGAGATTATGGATGCACCTCATCCTGGTGGGTTAGGCGGTACATATGGCGGTCATCCACTCTCCTGCCAGGCTGGTTTAGTGGCGCTTGATTTAGTTGAGAAAAATAATCTAATAGCCAGAGCTAATACTATCGGCGATAAGATAAAGCAATCGTTCTATGCCATGCAGGAGAAATATCCGATTATCGGCGACGTTCGTGGACTAGGTGCCATGGTAGCAATGGAACTAGTTAAAGATAGAAAAACCAAGGAACCAGCCAAGCAGGAATGTGCTTTGATACGAGAAAGGTGCTATAAAAACGGGCTTATCGCCATTGGTGCTGGCATTCAGGGTAACGTGATAAGGACCCTGGTCCCACTAATAATAACAGACGAGGAACTTGAAGAGGGGTTATCTATTCTGGATGAGGCATTGAAAAGCACGCCAATACAGTAAGCCGTTGCCTTCCTAAGAAGCTGGCGAGACATAGTTTAAAGAACATTGAGGTGCCTAACCAATGTAGCATTTAGGTTAGGCACCTATTAGTAAGGTGTGATACTATATACCATTCCTTTAGACTATTTTAATCTGACAGATAGGAGGTGATAGGGACAGTAGCATTGTAATAATATCCGACGTATTAAAATCTAAATAAAGATAAATGGAGGAAAACGACGAGTACACGAACTGAAGAGTTAATGAAGTATGATGCTGAGCATATCTTGCATAGTCTGGGCTCGGGGGGTAAGAATCTGGGTTTCGCCCTTGAATCGGCTAAAGGGATAAGGATTAAGGACAGCGATGGCAAGGAGTATATGGATCTAGCATCCCAATTGATAAATGTTAATTTTGGCCACAGCCGTAGGGATATCCTTGAGGCAGCTAAAGCACAAATGGAGAAACTGCAGTTTACTACCCTCCTGCGAGGTTTCACCAATGTTCCGGCCATTGAGTATAGCCAGAAGCTCGCCCAAGTAGTACCTGATGGGCTAGACCACTTCCTTTTTACCCTGACCGGTGCCGATGCCGATGATTGCGCTTTCAAAATAGCTAATCGCTATTACCAGACGAAGGGAGAACGAAGATACAAGATTATAAGTCTCTTTAATGCATATCATGGCACCCTGCGAGGAACCGGAGGTGCCAGCCAGGTAGGTAAAGGGATTATGAGCGAGTGCCCACCCTGTGGTACCCATCTTCACACACCAAACTACAACTGCTACCACTGCCCATTGCACCTGGAGTATCCAAGCTGCGGTATTGAGTGTGCCAAGTTTCTAGACTATCTCATTGAAAATGAAGGGGAGAATACTGTCTGTTGTTTCATTGCTGAACCAGAGCAGGGAGCTGGAGGTTTTATCTCACCTCCTCCGGAGTACTTCCCCATGGTAAGGGAAATATGTTCCAAACACGGCGTCATATTCATTGGCGATGAAGTTATGACTGGTTTCGGCCGAACCGGGAAGATGTGGGCGCTTGAGAACTGGGGTGTTGTACCGGATATCATGACCATGTCCAAAGCTATCGTTAATGCGTATCTTCCCTTTGGAGCAGTGGCTATTTCACAGGAAATCTTTGGCGCGCTAAGAGGACAACATCTAAACATAGGCTCCAGCGAGAGTGGAAACCCCATTTGCTGCGCTGTAGCCAGTAAGGTTTTGGATATCATGAGGGAGGAGCACATTGTAGAACACGCCGCCGAGATGGGTAAATATGCCAGGGAGCGCTTTGAAAAGGACTTCTTGCCTTTACCCCATGTAGGTTCGGTTAGCGGCTTAGGCCTGATGCTCAGCATGGATATTGTTGTGGATAAGAAGACTAAAGCTGCACCTGGACCTGAGGTAGATGACCTGATAATGCGTCGTTGCTTTGAGCAAGGCTTATATGCTCGAGTGCTGCAAAATAGATTTTGCTTTTCCCCACCATTGGTAATTACCAAAGAAGAGATTGACGAAGCACTTGATAAAGTTTATCCCGTATTAGCTGAGCTCAAGTTAAGTTGACCCGGAGCCAAACAAGAATACCTAACACCCCCTTATGGCTTTATCCTGTTTTACCCGAAGGGAATCGTTCCCAAGGGTGTAACTGTGGGTGATATTTATCGCTCCATCGTACCCTTTGTGTTGCTTTGGGGGACTGGCCTAGTCCTAGTCATGATATTCCCACAGTTGGCATTATGGCTCCCTAGTATGGCAGTGTTTGCAGGATAAGCGGGTTTTAGCATAGCTGGCACGTTGTGACATCTAAGTAAAGGAGAAAGACGGGCGAAGGTTGCCCTAGGGATTAGACTATGGATAAAGAAACAGAGGGACTTCTTTCACCCTACCGTGTGCTAGATTTGACCGATGAAAGGGGCTTGTTCTGTGCTAAGGTGTTGGCGGATTTAGGTGCCGACGTTACTAAGGTAGAACCGCCGGGTGGGTGTACCGCTCGAAAGATAGGCCCCTTTCATAAGAATATCCCCCATCCTGAAAAAAGCCTCTTCTGGCTTGCTTATAATGCCAATAAAAGGGGAGTTACACTCAACTTAGAGTGCGAAAATGGCCGGGAAATATTTAGAAAACTGGTGACAACAGCGGATGTCGTGGTAGAAAGCTTTCCCCCGGGTTATATGAAAGACCTGGGGCTGGGGTATGATGACCTTTGTCGGATTAAATCCGATATTGTTTTAACTTCCATAAGTCCCTTCGGGCAGGATGGCCCTTACTGCCACTTTCAGGCGTCAGATCTCACTTGCTGGTCTATGGGTGGCTTCGCCTATCTCACTGGTGACCTGGACCGCCCTCCAGTGCAGATAAGTTTCCCTCAGGCTTATTTGAATGGCGCTCACGAAGCGGCGGTGGCTACCTTGCTTGCCCTCTATTACCGCGATGTTTCCGGCGAGGGACAGCATGTCGATGTCTCAATCCAAGCCAGCGTAATCAAGGATATGATGAATGCGCCACTCTTCTGGGAAGCAGACGGGGTAAACTTGGGTCGGGCTGGCCCCTTTCGCATCGGACTCAGCCTTTCCACCGGACAAAGGGTTATCTGGAAGTGCAAGGATGGTGAGATAGCTTTCTTTATCTGGGGTGGGAAGGCTGGCGCTCGTACCAACCGGGCACTAGTGGCATATATGGACGAAGAGGGCATGGCGCCAACCTTTATGAAAGAAATGGATTGGGAGAACTTTGATATGGCAACGGCTACTGAGGAACTGTTCAATAGATTTAGCGAATATTTGGGGAGATTCTTCCTAGCCCATACCAAAGAAGAGCTCTTCCGAGAAGCTGCCAAAAGGAAGATGACCCTTTATCCAGTCCAGACAGTGGCTGATATTGCCGCCGACCAGCAACTGAAAGAGAGAGACTTCTGGGAAGATTTGGAGCATCCCGAACTGGGACAGCAAGTCATTTATCCCCACTTGCCCTTTATCCTATCTGAGAAGCTAGCGATAAAGAAGAGACGCCCCCCTCTTATCGGGGAGCATAATGAAGAAGTTTACCTAGGGGAGCTCGGGCTATCCAAGGAAGAGATGACAAAACTCAATGAACTAGGGATTATATAGCTATGAGGACAGAGGTTTTTAGCGGGCTTAAGGTCTTGGATTTTAGCTGGGCTATTGCTGCTCCGTGGACGGTAAAGTATCTGGCTGACCACGGTGCCACAGTGATTCATGTCGAGAGCGCGTCTCATGTTGATATCATCCGTGCTGGGCCACCGTTTAAAGATGGCAAGCCCGGTATTGATAGTTCTGTCTATTGGGTAAACTATCACTGCAACAAGTATGGCCTCAGCCTTAACCTGAAACATCCCCGCTCTCTAGGACTAATCAAAAAATTAATCTCCTGGGCCGATGTGGTGGTAGAAAACTTTGCTCCCGGAGTAATGCAAAGATGGGGACTTTCCTATGAAGAGGTCAAGAAAGTAAAGCCGGACATAATCATGCTCTCTTCCAGTCAGTTTGGGCAAATAGGACCGCTGGCAACTATGCCTGGTACAGGCGTACAGCTTACTTCTTATGCTGGTTTTAACTATCTTACCGGTTGGGAAGACCGCGACCCGTGTGTTCTTTATGGCGGCTATACAGATTGTTCGGCGGCTCGTTTCGGAGCCGTTGCCATCATTGCTGCCCTTCTTCATCGCCGCCGTACCGGTAAAGGCATGCATATTGACCTATCACAGTACGAAGCAGGGCTTAATCTCCTATCACCGGTCCTTATGGATTATCAGGTTAACGGACGAATAGCAGTGCGGAAGGGTAATTACCACCCCTTTGCTGCTCCCCATGGCATTTATGCTTGCCAGGGTGATGACAATTGGTGTGCCATCGCTGTCTTCAGTGAGGCACAATGGAAGGGTCTATGCAGTACAATGGGCAATCCAGAGTGGTCAAGGGGGAACAAATTCTCAACACTCCCGGAGAGAAAGAATAACGAAGACGAGCTTGATAGATTAATATCAGAATGGACTATCACTTTGACAGCAGAAGAAGTTATGTATAAGCTGCAGGAATCTGGAGTGCCTGCCGGGGTAGTACAAAAATCGGAGGGTCTTTACAATGACCCCCAACTAAAACATCGTGGTTATTTTTGGGAGGTAGACCATCCCGTAATAGGTAGACATTTACTGGAGTCCCAAGCCTTTCAGCTTCCCAAGTCCCCCCGAAAACTTAAAATGCCCTCCCCACGTATGGGCGAACACAACGAGTACGTATGTCGTGAAATCTTGAAGCTTCCGGATGAGGAATTTGTGGAACTCTTAAACGAAGGGGTATTTGAGTAACAGTGTAGTTTTCTGATGATGTGGGGCAAATGATAACACTCGTCATCAAACTCTCCCTTGACTTAAGCAGGTGTTCGTGAGGTAAAGTTATGTCCAAGTTGAGTTAAGAGATACATATTGCCGGCACCAGATAGCCTAGTTCCACCTCTGTACTGGCATTATCCTATATATCGTTACCTTGGGCTCTTCTTCCAAGAGTGTCTCGGCCTGTCGGTATATCCCCGCCCTTACCTTTGACTTCTCCCATACTATCCAATCCCCAATTTTCTCCCAAGTGCTTATTAGGACAACAATAGAATTATCTTTCTCGCCAAGGAGATTCTCAGCTCCCACATAGCCTGGATACTGCATGGCATGTGACCTAAGCTTTAGCAATGTGGGCTGTATATCCGCATCTCCCTTCACTTTATGCCCTACAACAACCTTTATCATTATCCTCTCCTTTCTCTTTTTACCAGTAACTCAATTCTCCTTCGTGCTTTAGGTTACCCTATAACAGGACTTTAGTCTATTTCTTACTCGTACGAATGTCAATACCGCTGAATTATAGACAAACCAGTATGTGCGTAATGTAGCCCTGAACTTGGTCAAGGTAGGTAGTGCTGCATTAGAATGTAATAGGGAAAGAAGACAATCAAACAGAGCCTGACTCCTGAGGATACATTTAGAGTAGCTATCTGACCTCGGTGTACCTACCAGATTGTGAGGTTTAGCTTCTTTAAGGTTGTTGCCACCTCTTACGGAAATTCTCTTTCACTTCCGGGTTAATAAGCCAATCAGGCCACTTCCCATTCACCATGCTAGCCACTGCATCATATGTTCGCTGTTTATAATTAGCCGTGGATTGCTCCGAATAGTAAGCTGAGTGAGCAGTGATAATCACATTTTCTAATGTAAGCAAGGGGTGGTCAGGGCAGACACCCTCTGGCTCCGCCTCCACTACATCTAGCCCGGCACCGGCTATATAGCCCTCGGAGAGAGCAGTATATAATGCCGCCTCATCAATAAATAAACCACGAGCAGTATTGATAATATAGGCAGTCGGTTTCATCTTGCGGAACTGCTCCATCCCTATCATGTGCCTTGCCTGCGGAGAGTAGGAGGCTTGAATCAAGACGAAATCTGATGTCTCAAGCAAGTGGTCAAATGTTACCGATTCTACCTCCGCCCGTTCAAATACGTCTGGCGGAAGGTATGGGTCAAAAACGATAACCCATAACCCGAAACCTTTTGCTTTGGGAACAATAGCTTGGCTAATCTTGCCAAAGCCAATCAACCCTAGTGTTTGTCTCTTCAACTGGAAAACTGGTGGTAACACTTTCCCTCGTATTTCTCGTTTCTCGAAGGAATTCCATTTCCCTGCTCTAACTGCTCTATCTAATCGGGTAATCTTTCTAGCACACGCGAGGAGAAGTGCCATGGCATGGTCAGAGACTTCTTCCACACTATAGTTACCAGGAGAGGCGACACAGATACCAAACTCAGTAGCCGCCGGCACATCTATGGTCTCAAACCCGATACCCGCATTGAAAATCAACTTACAGCAACTCAACCCCTCTATTACTCTTCTAGAGAAGGGTTGCATCACTGTTATCACGGCATCGGCATCTCGAGCAGCAGCAATGATTTCATCTTCTGTTTGACACGGGACAGTCTGGAAATCAGCACCGAGGTTTTTTTGATATGCCTCTACATCTCGGCGAGCAAGAACCCTGGCAGTCATGACTACCTTAAAGCTCATTGACCCAGCTCTTATATAGTTTTGCCTGGAAACTCTTTTACTCTTCTTTGATACCAGCCAGATTTTTAGCCAGCTTCTTCTTTGAGTCAATATCTGCATTCCGCAGTATAGTCATCCGATGCGTTTCTGGCGAGCCGGCGCCGTGAATGTTGGAGACGATGTCTCTACTTTCAAAGGCAAGTTTTTCTATCAACCTGAAGAGGTGCACCCTGTCCTCTGTGGACACGCCCTCCACACCCTTAAGGTACTTATGCAGTAACGGGCCAATTTCCGGGTTTGCAAAGTCTTTATCCGATGGTATATCAGCCACCATGCCGCCGGCAATCTCAATCATCATCCGAATTACTTCGGCTAGCTCCTTACCTTCGTAGAGTTTGGAGGTATTTGATAGCACCGGGTCAACCATGTAGATACCAGAAGGTGTTGGCTCAGCCTCCACCGAAGCGGCGATGGAGCAACCATAAATTGCCTCGGTAGTCTTAAGCATCTCGGCTAATTTATTGTTGATGTGTGATACCCGGGGCAGGCCGTTGTAATCGGCAGATAGGGCAGCGGCACCAATCATAACATCACCGACACCGCACTTACAGCCCCCGTGAGAGTGGCGGTGGAAGTTGCCAAAGTTAATCACCATGGGGCCAGCGTATTCATACTCGCCGGCAAGGAACACCTGCTCCCAGGGCACAAAGACATCATTGAACAAAATCATGGGGGCAAACTTGCTGTATCGGATGTTACCCAGGTCACAACCCTGCAGGGGCCTGGCTTCCAGGGTGCCCCGACCATAGACATGAACCACCCCCTCAGTGTCTATCGGGACGGCAAAGGAGACGGCGTAGTCTTTATCAGCTTCTTGCATGGTTCTGGTGGGAACAACCAGGGCCCAGTGGGCACAGAGAGAGCCCGTCTGGTGTATCTTGGCTCCCCTGACCACGATGCCCTTACTATCCCTGTCCACAATGTGAAGGTACATGTCAGGGTCCTTTTGCTGTGAGGGACGGAGTGAGCGGTCACCCTTGACATCTGTCACCCCGCTGACGACAACGGAGTCGCTCTGCTGCATGTTCTTAACAAAATTTTGCAGTCTTTCCCAGTAATTGGTGCCATACTTCTGGTCGCAGTTATAGGTCTCAATACCCACAGCATTCATGGCATCCATACCGGTACACCGCATAAAGCAGGTGCCGATTCTCCGGGCGATGAATTTCAGCATTCTGACCTTGGCCAGCAGGTCATCACGGCTTTCATAGAACTTGACAAAGCGGCTGACCTCTTCACCAATCAGTTTAGACTCAGCTACCAGATGCTTTCTGCCCTCAGGGTCATTAGCCAAAGCATAGGTCTGCGCTACTCCAGCCACCATATGCTTGATTAACGGGTGTTCGTGAACATTTTCGACTTTCTCCCCTAGGATATACGCGGTCGGATGCAAGTCCTTCAGTGAATCGTAATACTGCTCTACTGTCTTTACAGCCATCACTTACTCTCCTTTGTAGTATTCAAAAATAATCATCTGAGTCTAACTTCTTCCAGCATTATCATTATAACACTGCTCTATCTTTAAGCACAATTTCTGTTACTGCTATAACACTCGGGGTTTCACCAACAAACCCCACAGCGTCGGTAAAGAGCTTCGGAGTTGTTTGTATTCTATAAGAAACTGTCTAACTGACAGAGTAGCAACTCTGTCCCTGGTGATAATTAACGCTTTTCTTTATTGAACTATGCTAAATATCACCAGCACCCGTCAGTTCCCCGGGGGCTGAGGCTTACCCCACGGACAGATATACACGCACTTCCCGCAGACACTGTAACCAATACTCCGCTCACGTTCATCAAGGAATTTATTACATCGCCCGGCTTGCATCCTTACCTCCCGGGGATCAGAGGGTTCGAAGTTCTTACCTGTGAAGGCGCCTGCCGGGCAAGCCTCCACGCATAAAACACATTCTCCACACCTTACCTCTACCGGTTTTCCCGGATGAAGCGGGGCATCAGTGAGAATGGTTCCCCACCTTACTCGCGGCCCCCGGCCCGGGGTGATAAGGAGGCAACTTTTACCTACCCACCCCAACCCCGCCAAGCTTGCTGCCAACTTGTTAGAGAAGAGGCCACGGTAATTATCCACATCTAGGGTCTGAGTACAAGGAACGGGGAGAGCCCGATATCCCTCCTGCATAATGATAAAGGTTAGACGTGAAGTTATGTGGTCTATCAAAGGGCTTATCACCCTGTAGACGTGGAACCAGTAGTTTTGGAGCGCAAGAATATCATCCTGAACCCCCATTCTGTCCACTACTTCCGAGGAAAGGAGTACTCCTAATGGATATGGCTAAGGGGTACTCTGAAGCAAACCTCTCTTCATAAGGTGTTAAAGAGCCTCCCCGAGTCAGAGAGAGGTCAACTACCCCGAAGTAGAAGGCCCCCAGGTTTTTCGCTGCCCCCTCCAGGGTTATTTGAAGCTCCACTTCTCTTTATCCTCCTATTAGCGGAAAGCCCTTGCCTCCTGTTCCGAATTATATCATAATCTATAAGTTGTTTGAACTTCTCAGGCTCATCTTGTATTGGAAGAGACCCCCCCTTTGTTTTCTTGAAAGGCTTGTGTTATAATAGCATAGTTTTTGGCTGTTTCAGATAGATTATGGAGATAAGTCAACTCCTCGCCATTATTGTTTTCGCGATTATGTTTGCTGCTATCATAAGTGGCAAGGTACATCGTTATATCCCTGCTCTTATTGGCGCTGCCCTTACTATAGGGGTTGTTTTTCTTATCACCCTACGCAGTACAGAGGCAGTAACCAATGTTTTGAACCTTGGGCAGCTCGGCCAGTTCAGGTTCTGGATACCTGGACAGGAACACATAGAGTCCCAGGGGGTAAACTGGCAAACCATCATCTTTATTGGCGGTATGATGACTATGGTGGAGGGGCTAGGCGAAGTTGGCTTCTTCCGCTGGTTATGTCTGTATGTAGCCAGAATAGTAAATTACAAAGTTGTGCCAATACTGGTTGCCTTTATGTTGCTCTCCGGCTTTCTCTCTATGTTTATTGACAGCATTACCGTGTTATTATTCTTGACTTCAGTCACCATTGAGCTGGCTCGCTTACTCAAGTTTGACCCGGTGCCAATAATAATAGCCGAGATTTTTGCTGCCAATTGCGGTGGCGCTGCCACAATGTGCGGCGATCCACCTAATATCATCATTGGTACCGCTTTTGGCTATACCTTCGCTGACTTTGCGGTTAACACCGGCCCCATTGCCTGGATAGGAATGCTGCTAACCTTAGGCTTCTTCTATCTGGTCTTTCGCAAAACCCTCAAATCCTCTCAGGGCGAATTGACTCTTAACCATTATCCTGAGCCCAAAGAGGCCATTATTAATCCTCGACTTTTCAAGATAAACACCGGTATTTTTATCCTGGTCGTGATTTTACTGGTTACCCATGCTGAAACCGGCCTATCAGTAGCTGCTATCGGCGTCATCGCCGCTTCCCTCACTTTAATTGCCGGTGCCCGAGTAGCTACAAGCATCCTCCAAAGGGTAGACTGGCGCACTTTACTTTTCTTCATCGGCTTATTTATCTGCGTAGGAGGAATGGAGGAAACCGGTGTGTTGAGAATAGTAGCTGAGTACATCGGTGAGATATCAGGAGGCAATCTTATCCTGGTGATACCGATTATTCTCTGGGTATCAGCCTTTGCCTCAGCTATAATCGATAATATTCCCTTCGCTGCTACTATGGTTCCCGTCATTGCTAATCTCTCTAAGACGGCAGGGTTAGACCTGCACACATTAGCCTGGACTTTAGCTCTGGGTACTGATATTGGTGGGAATGCCACGCCTATTGGTGCATCAGCTAACGTAGTAGGAACAGCCATTGCTGAGCGAGAAGGCTACCCCATTAGCTGGGGAAAATTCCTCAAATATGCTCTGCCAGCTATGATTATAGTGGTTGCCGTCTGCTGGGGATACCTAATTCTAAGATACGCTTAATCAGAGTGCTGATAGGCAAGTGATAGTGGGGTTCATTATTAACGGCCTATTATCCAGGTGGGGGTAGAACAATGTATGAAAGAATATTGGTACCGCTGGACGGTTCGAAGCTAGCTGAACAGGTTTTTCCGATGGTAGTGGAGCTGGCTAAGACGTTTGGCTCTGAAGTAGTTTTAGTCGAGGTTTGTGAGCCAGAGGAAAGTGAATATGGACAAACATGCCAGCTATATATAAATAATGAGGCTGAGCAGCTGAGAAAAAGACTGACGGGCTCGGCTGCCAATGTCAAGACTGTTGTCCTGTCTGGCAAAGCCGCTGAGCAAATCCTTAACTACGCCGAGAAAAATAGCGTTAGCCTGATTGCTATCTCGTCGCACGGCCGCTCTGGCATTGCACCCTGGTCACTGGGCGGCACGGCTAACAAAGTACTTCAGAGGGTAGGCATTCCGTTAATCGTCGTTAGAGCCAAAGAGATGACAGAGGGGCCAGCTAAGGCAGGGTTATTTAACCATGTTCTAATACCGTTGGATGGCTCAGAGAGAAGCGCAACCGTGCTGCCCTATGTGACAGAGCTAGCCAAGAAACTGAAATGTGAGGTTACCCTACTACAGGTAGTTGAGCCTGGCAAGCACGTTCATACCATTGGTGGGCTGGACTATATCCCTTACAAGGATCGAGATATAAACTCAGCGAAAGCAAACGCCCAAAGATATTTAGATGAGATAAGCTCTAAATTTACCGGGACAAAAGCTATTGTAAAAGCTGAGGTTCGGATTGGTGATAGCGCCCGGGAAATAACCAGGCTGGCGGCTGAAACAGTTCCTGGCTTAATCGCCATGTCAAGTCATGGGCACTCCGGCTTTGAGTTTTGGCCTCACGGCAGTGTAACCGACAAGATCCTACAAACAAGTAAGCAGTCATTCATGTTCGTACCGTCACTGGGACATAGATAGTGTTTTGTGGGATTGTCTGTTAAGTAGTATCATATAAGTAGTGGCCCCTGTAGCTCAGGTGGATAGAGCACCAGCCTCCGAAGCTGGGTGCGAGCGTTCAAGTCGCTCCAGGGGCGTGTTTGGGGAATGGAGAGGAGGGTAGCGTGGTTGTTACCAATCAACTTACTGAGATTAGATGGCATGGGCGGGGTGGTCAAGGAGCGGTTACCTCTGCTGAACTATTAGCACGGGCTGCGATAAATGAGGGCAAGTATGCTCAAGCCTTTCCCAGCTTTGGTGCGGAAAGGAGGGGAGCTCCAGTCCTGGCCTTTGTGCGAGTAAGCAAAAATGAACCTATCCGGATAAGGGCCGAAGTAACTGAACCCGATGTGGTAGTAGTTCTTGACGCTGGTCTACTTCGCATTATTGATGTTACCTCAGGCCTTAAAGATGGCGGCACGTTCATAGTTAACACTACGAAATCGGCTGAGGAAATGAGAGCTGAATTCGGCATCAAGTGGCGACTAGCTATAATTGATGCTACCAGGATTGCCCGGGAGACGTTGGGAGTTCCTATTACTAATACCACCATGGTTGGTGCCCTGATAAAGGCTACCGGAGTGGTTAGTATAGAATCCCTGGTTGAACCGGTAAAGCAAAGATTTGGTCGTTTGGCCGACCGAAATATCAATGCTATGAATAAAGCCTATGAAGAGACGGCGGTGAAGGAGTAAGCCAATTGGCAAAACAAGAAGCTGCGCCAACCTGGAAAGACCTGGAAATCGGTTTCATAGTAACCGAGCCGGGGAATGCCAGCCAATATAGAACTGGTGACTGGCGGTCTCAAAAACCAACCTATGAGTTCAAGAAGTGCATAAAATGTGGTGCCTGTTACATATGTTGCCCTGAGGGATGCATTAAGCAAAACGCTGAGGGATATTTTGAAGCTGATATGTATTATTGCAAAGGATGCGGCATTTGCGCTAAAGAGTGCCCGGCAGGAGTCATAACGATGGTGGAGGAAGCGGGATAATGGCAACAAGGGTAGGAATAGAGGTATCAATAGCTATCAGTGAAGCAGTCAAATTAGCCAATGCTGATGTTGTCGCTGCTTATCCCATAACTCCACAAACTCATATTGTCGAGCACTTAGCCGAGCTGGTAGCTAATGGTGAATTAAACGCTGAGTTTGTTCCGGTTGAATCTGAGCACTCAGCAATGAGTGCTTGCCTCGGGTCAGCAGCTGCCGGTGCTAGAACCTTTACCGCTACCGCCGGTCAGGGGTTAGAGCTGATGCATGAGGTGCTGTACGTTGCCTCCTCTATGCGGCTACCAATAGTGATGGCGGTAGCTAACCGGGCTTTATCGGCCCCAATAAGCATCTGGGGTGACCACTCCGATGTTATGGCAGTTCGCGATACCGGCTGGATTCAAATATTCACCGAAAATGGACAGGAGGTCGTTGACAACGTCCTGTGTGCCTTCCGTATCGCCGAAGACCGAAGGGTTTTGCTCCCGGTAATGATTCACCTTGACGGGTTTCATCTAACACATATGATTGAACCGATAACTTTTCCCGAACAAGAAGAGGTTGATCGGTTTATTCCGCCCAATGATTACCCCTTACCTCTAGATCCTAGTAAGCCGGTGGCGATGGGAGGATTTGGTCCCCCGTCTATATATACGGAAACCAAGTGGGCACAAGAGATAAACCTGCGGGCAGCCAAGGACGTGGTTCTTGAGGTCTGGAATGAATTTGGGAATACCTTCGGACGAAATTACTCCCCGGTAGAAAACTACCGCTGTGATGGCTGCCGGGTACTGCTACTTACTATGGGGAGTTTTAGTGAGACAGCTATGGTAGCTGTTGATAAGATGAAAAATGAGGGTAAGGATGTTGGGTTATTAAAACTCCGTCTGTGGCGTCCTTTCCCCTTCAATGAAATCCGCCAGGCAGTCAGAAATGCTGAAGTTGTCATTGTACTTGATAGAGCCCTTTCCTTTGGTGGGCCCGGAGGACCGGTTTGTTCTGAGATCAGGGCTGCCCTGTACCAGCAAGAGAAGAAACCGAAGGTAATCGGCTTCGTTGGTGGTCTCGGGGGAAGAGATATCTCCGTTGCCGGCTTTGAGGAAATAGTTAAGAGGGGCATTGAAATCTCGGAGACAGGGAGCAGCCAAGAATTTGAAATATTCGGGGTGAGGGAATAATGACGGCACATACTGTTTATACTCCCAGATCAATAGACAGATTACTAACTGAAGAAGAGTATTTTGTCCCTGGCCACCGGGCATGCATTGGTTGTGGTGAAGCACTGGCAGTGAGGCTGGCCTGCAAAGCGCTGGGCAGTAACGTGATAATCGTTAATGGCACCGGTTGCATGGAAGTAGTTTCGTCGCAATTGCCTTGTACCGCGTGGCGCGTTCCCTGGATTCATACCCTGTTTGAGAACACCGCTGCCGTAGCTTCTGGCGTCGAAGCTGGTCTGAAAGCACTTAATAGGAAAAAAATAAAGCTGCTACCTGATACGAAGGTAGTAGCTATGGCTGGTGATGGTGGTACTAGTGATATCGGACTCCAAGCATTATCGGGAGCATTGGAACGAGGTCACAATTTCATTTATATTTGCTTTGACAATGAGGCTTATATGAACACCGGTATTCAAAGGTCATCAGCTACTCCCTATGGTGCCTCTACGACCACCTCTCCGGCGGGTAAGGTGAGCATCGGACAAGTCACCTGGAAGAAGAACATGCCAGCCATTGCTGCGGCGCACAATATACCCTATGTAGCCACTGCCTGCCCTAGCTATCCTTTTGACTTGATGACCAAGGTGTCAAAGGCAGTAGCGACTAATGGTCCGTCCTACCTTCATATTCTATCGGTTTGTCCCACTGGTTGGAGGTGCCCTACCGAACTAACCATCGATATCGGTCGCCTGGCAGTACAAACAGGAATATTCCCGCTATATGAAGTGGAAAATGGCAAATACAAGCTAAGCCTCGATTTACTTAAGCTGAGACCAGTCACCGATTACCTGAAGCTGCAGGGGAGATTTCGCCACCTACCTGAAGATGTAATAAAGAAGATACAGCAGAAGGTAACGGAAGATTACGCTAAGCTTAAGGAGGAGGCAAGCGGGGGAACCCTTACCTTGACCTCACGATAGGTGCTGGGCTATACTTGCGACACACGGGGTGTAGCGCAGTTGGTTAGCGCGCAGCGTTTGGGACGCTGAGGCCGGAGGTTCGAGTCCTCTCACCCCGACCACCCAAAACAAAGTGACTTAATCATTATTTAACCTGCGTGTTAGGCCTTGCCTTATTCGTGCTTTCCAACTTCTGTTTGAGTATGATGGATCTCTCTATATATTTACTATACCCATAACCCAAAAACTGTATAGCATGTCCTGGACAACGCACAAGGCTTTATTGACTTTTGGTGCTGAGCTATGTTATAAAGGAGATAAGCTCAGGGAGATTGCTTATAGGGAGGCTTAGGAGGACAAAGCAATCTCCAGTTACAGAACATACTCCTATAAAAAGATGAAACAAAGGGAGGTTCCTAAATGAAACACATTAAGATTTTTCGTATTCTGGCTATCGCCATTACCCTATCTCTGTTAATTATGGCGTTACCTGCTGCAACAGCTATGGCAGCATATGACTATGACATTGAACTTGACCCAGAAGATGGCGAAATCGGCGACTCTTTTGATGTGATTGGCAGTGATTTCCCGCCAAGTGAGGATATAGGCGAGCTTACTGAAAGTATTGAAGAAGTTGATATTTATTTCTCCAGTGAGGAAGCCGATACTGGTGATGACATCGATGATGAGATTACTATTTACGAGCAGTTGAAATCCGGCGTGGAAATTGATGAAGATGGCGATTTCGACAAGAGCGTAAAGGTACCCGATGAACTCACTGATGGCGACGATGATGAAGTTGTTGTTCGCGGCACCTATTTTGTCTATGTTACCATGGGCGGCTCCGATGACATAAAAGCTGTCGCCGAATTCACCGTTATTGCCGCCGGTATTGAGCTAGATACTGAGGAGGCTCTGGTCGGCGCTGAGGTTGAAATTACTGGTTTTGACTTTGCCGACAACGAAGAGATTACCGTAGAGTATGATGGTGATGAGATTTCTATAGAAGGTGGCGACGATGAAACCAATAAAAATGGTGCCTTTGAAGCCATCATTCTTGTCCCGGAAAGCGCTGCCGGTGAGCACACCATCAAGGTTATTGATGAATCTGATAACGAAGCTGAGGCAGTGCTTACCGTAGAGTCAGCAATAACCATCAATCCTACATCAGGAACAGCGGGTGAACGGGTTACCGTTCGAGGCACCGGCTTTGCCGATGGGGAAGACGTGACCATCAAGTTTGACGGCGATGAGATAGCCACCGGTGACACTGATTTAGATGGCAGTTTTACTATTCCCTTCGATGTACCCGCTGTAGGATCCGGAACCTATGATGTTGAGGCCGAGGATGATAAGAATAACTCGGCTTCGGCTGAGTTCACCATAGCTACTAACATCAGCGTTGGGCCGGTTACCAGCCAGACCTCACCCGGTTATGTCGGTATGGATATTACTATCAGTGGTATCGGCTTCAAACCTGATACTACAATAACCATTACTTATGCCAGTACACCAGTTGTGTTTACTACCACCAGCGAAGATGACGGCTCTTTTTCCTACACCTTCAAAGCACCAAAGAGTGACCCGGGCAAGCATACCGTAACTGCCACCGATGGGCTCAACTCTAGGGAAGTCGAGTTTTACATGGAGGCAGATGCACCAGCAACACCAGCACCACTGCTATCCTTAATGGATACCAAGCCGGAACAACCAATACTCTTTGATTGGCAGGATGTTACCGACCCCAGTGGTATAACCTATATCCTGCAGATTGCCAAAGACGAGAGTTTCACTACCCTAGTACTGCAAGAGGAACTTACCGAGTCTGAATACACCTTGTCTGAAGAAATGGAACTAGAGTCAACCAAAAAAGATGCCCCCTACTGGTGGCGGGTGAGGGCTGTAGATGACGCCGGCAATACGAGCGGGTGGACAGGCGCCGGGTCATTTCATGTCGGTTTTGCTCTTTCCCTACCCAACTGGGCTAAGTATCTTCTCTGGACATTGGGAGGTTTGGCACTCTTCTTCATTGGTTTCTTTGTAGGAAGAAGAACAGGCTATTCATATTAAGTGATATCTTATCTCCTTTTCCTAGGTAGGAAGTAGGTTCTGTAAAAAGAGGGGCTTCGGGCCCCTCTTTTCTTTAGGGCTTAAATTAGCCAGTGTGACTAAGGGTTTCCCCTAGCCCCACGAGGTGAGTATTGATTTCCGGCTTCAACCAACAGCGCCAGGCTCATCAGGAAATCATCATGTCCCTCAGCAGGATTAACGTAGAAATTCATTGTCTGACTGGGGCGGTAGTGGCTCTTGGCCTTCTCCATCTCAAACCAGAACTCCCAGTACTCAGGGGAACCATCCCCGGCATACATCTTCAGACGGCCCGAGTTAATGGCGGCTAGCATGTTAAAACCTAACTCCGACTTTGACCGGGCAGTAAAGGTAAAGGGTATAACCCGTGAGCGAAGCGACTGTCTGAGGAATGAACTTACCGGCTGACCAATGCCAGTAGCATCAACAACTACCCTGCGGCAGTGCCATACTGCTTTAAGGACATCAATTAACTGGGAATAGAGTTCGGTGTGCTTCCTACCTGTCCACCAGTAATGCTCAACCACCTTGACCCTGGGTTGCTTAACCACATCACCGCAAAAGTCAATCTCACCAATAGTAACTACAGTAGAATCCTGACGCGGTTTCAGGGTTCGTAATGCTACCCCCTCCTCGGTCTCAGCCTCACCGGCAAGGTCAATACCAGCAACATAGGTTTTGCCCGGCTCCGGCTGATGGCACCGGTGGTGCTCTCCCTGCAATTGAGACCGCTGCTGTGGACTCAGATAACCCCCACCACCATGCATCGGCAATAACCGATACTGGGTAAGGAATAAGGGGTGGTTTTCACCCAGACGTGCTCTCTCCGCCTCGACATAGGCTAGATAATCAGTGTTGTACTTGGCGATTTCCTCCCAATCATACCGGAAGTGGCGTTTAACGCCGTCTTTCCTCTCCAGTTCAAGATTAGTCTGCTTTACTTCCTCAAGCAAGGTTGAATCATCCCAGGTGGTGCCATAGTGAACTGTGGTAACGTTGGTAGTGGCACCCATCGGTTTGAACTCTTTGGTATACTTCTCCTTGGATACGTCCTGCGCCTCATCTATTTCCAGCAGCAGGTGGGCTGTATTGCCAACCACATTAGCTGACTCATCTGCCGACAGGAAAATAGCCCGGGCATTTCCCAGCCGGATGATGTAGCCCAGCTCGGTTACCCAGATACCACCAAAGCCGGCATTATTTAAGCGGTCCTTCAGCCTCATCATGGAGATAATCGTCTGCGGCTTGAAAGTGGGCGAGCACTTAATCATATTCTGCGGTTCGGTTATATAAAGGGTTAAAAGTAGGAGTTCAAGCTGGGCCGAAAGCTCATTCTTACCCCCCTGGCGTGCTATCTCCACCGAGAAGGTAAGCCCCCGCCGGCGGAAGGTGCTATCCAGTACCGCTAAAGCTACTTCTCGCTGATAGGGTCTAAGTCTATTTATTGACGGTAGCTCCAATGCCGATGCCAAGCGGGAGGGCGATGTCTTTAAGAACAGTGCCTATCGCCTCCTTTAATCCCTTCTTATCTTTTTTGCTGATGTTATACTTGACCCTGACCAGTCTGGCCAGGGTATTGGTCGCCTGCATGATAAGTTTGACATTATCCGGGTCACGAGCCAAGATAGACTTTATCTTGACCCTCAGTAAGGCAATCTCATCATCAATGCCCTCAACACCAGTAGCCAGTTCAAGGTCGAGCTGTCCTGCTTCATCGAGGGCTTTGGAGTAGAAGCCGTGTTTTCTGGCATTCTGATTGCCCTTTGGGGCTCCTCGCCTTTTTACTATTTTGTCTTCCATTTACTTGCAATACCCCCAGGATTAGGCAATGGGCAGCCAGGTCCCACCTCTGGGTTTCTATGGCTAACCTTAGCAGTCTCACCTTTTCCCCCCTTTCTTCATTATAATAGCACGTATGTTCTATATTATCTAGGGGATTTTGTCCTCTTTATGCGCTTTTTCAAGGGTCAAGCCCAACCTAGATTGATATTCTGCCCGCATCGTTATAGAATAGGTTGGAATATGAATGTTGCCAAACAGCTTTACCAGCTACAAGAGGTTGACCTGGAGCTTGAGTCCAACGAGCGGGCTCTGAAGCAGAAAACCAGCCAATTAGGCGAAAGCCCAGAGGTGGTTAAGGTCCAGGCTGAACTCTCATCACAACGCCAGCACCTTGAGGAGCTTAACCACCAGCAGCGTTCTGCCGAATGGGAGATAGATGACTTCACCAGTAAGATTAACACTCTGGACCAGAAATTATATGAAGGCAAGATAAAAAATCCTAAGGAGCTGGGTAACCTGCAACACGAGATTGAGACACTGAAATCCAGACGCAATCAGTCAGAAGATAAGACACTGGAGCTAATGAATCAGGTTGAGCTGGCCGAAAGTCATATCGCTACCGTGAGTAACAACCTTAAAAGTCTGGGAGCAGAATGGCATAGCCAGCAACAGCACCTCAGCACGAATATTGAACAGCTCAAAACCATAATTTCTGACCTTAGGCAAAAACGCCAGCTAATCCTGGCTGAAATCGACTTTCAGACAGCCGACCTCTACCAGGAACTTAAAGGGCAAAAGGGAACCGCTGTAGCCAAGGTAGCCCAGGGAATGTGCCGTGGCTGCCAGATTTCACTGTCTACCAGTGAGTTGCAACAGGCAAGAAGTGGCGGCTTGGCGCGATGCAGCAGCTGCAGGCGTATCCTGTTCCTCGCCTAGTTGTCTGTTGACTTACCATGCTATCTATACTACAGTATAAATAGGTCAAGTAAACCGGGTGGCCACCTGCTTTAGAGCAGGAGGAAAGTCCGAGCTCCACCGGGCAGGATGCTGGGTAACACCCAGGAGGGGCGACCCTACGGAAAGTGCCACAGAAACATACCGCCCCGCTTAAGCGGGGTAAGGGTGAAATGGTGAGGTAAGAGCTCACCAGCGGCTGGGTGACCAGCCGGCTGGGTAAACCCCGTCCGGAGCAAGACCGAATAGAGGGATAATAGGACGCCCGGCCTCATCCCCGGGTTGGTCGCTTGACCCTTTCGGTAACGGAAGGGCTAGATAGATGGTCACCACTCCGACAGTGTCGGAGTACAGAACTCGGCTTACAGGTTTACTTGACCTATTATTCTCAAATTTTACCCAAAGTTACACTACGCTACTAGTGGGCTGTAACTCATTACCTTAGTTAGCTAAAGGTAACATGTACTATATAACTAGCTTATATATTACTATCTACCTATTTACTCTTAGCTTAAGCCATAAGGTATAATTCTAAGTAGGCTGTGGAACGGAGCGTAATCGTGGCAAAAAATGGTAGCAGGGAAAATATTGTTGAGCTATGGGGGCATGAGTTTAACGTAGCCAGAAACGGGCTCGATGAGGCTCAAGTAGTCCCCTTTGTCAACGAGCTTATTAGCGAGCGTGATCTACTCTTCCAGCGTGTAGAGCATCTCTCTACGCTTACCAAGCTAGCCGAAAAGACCATTGTTGAGGCTGACAGACTAGCTGAGGATATTAAGAAGGAAGCCGCAGCAGAAGCTAAAACTGAAGCTAAGGCGATTTTAGCCACAGCCGATGAGCAGGCGCAACAACTAGTAGCAGAAAAACAGACCGATATTATAACTGCTGCTACCGAGGAAGCGGAGACTATCAAGGCTAATGCCGAGCGTGAAGCAGAATTATTTATAGCACAACAGAGGGAAAAAATTCAGCCCGAGATACGGAATGTTGCCCAGCAGCTATACAAAGAACTCCTGTCACAAATTGAAGGGCTTATGCAACAGGTAAAGGAATCGGAGGTGGAGTTCGAGCACAAGTTATCTCACTCTCTGGAACAAACCAGCACAGCAACCATTGCAGACGAACCATTGCCACAGCAAACCCCAGTTCATCTACCACAAGAGAATAGTACCCTAAGTGATATTTCAGAGTTAGTTCTTAACCCTGCAGAAGATATACCCACCGAATCCCAGCAACCGAATCAGACTGTAGACCAAGCAAATGCAAGTGCAGAAGAAGAAAAGACACCACTACCAATCGATAACCCAGACAAGCCTACCTATGATAAAGAGATAGAATTAGAAATCCTGCCTCCGCTAGATATAAAACAAATAATGGGAATCATGAGACACCTTGATAGCCTAGCTGAAGTGGAAAACACTGAGCTTATTCCACTAACGGATAGTCCTTTGATCGTACTTTCCTTACATGAGCCGTTGCTTTTGGTTGAGCTGCTGAAAACGCTTCCCGAGGTGGGTGAGGTCAACGAGATTACCGGCGAGGAAGTTGCTCGTACCGAAGGCCAGCGCAGAAAGATCCAGATAGTGCTTTCCGGAAATTCTTTACTGGATGGAGCCAAGGAGAAACTAAATATGGGGTGCCCCCATTCTTAGTACCACCTAAAATGAGAGGTTTCCCGCTTTCTCCACCGGTTACTTAACCTCTCTTACCTGGTTCTTCTCGTAATATCGTCTGGCAAACTCAGATGGGGTCAAGTAGCCCAGTGAGCTATGCGGTCGGTAGTTGTTATACTCTCCTCTCCAGGCTTCAACAATAGTCTGAGCCTCTTTCCTCAATCCGTGAATTGATTAGAATCTTCCAAAAATGGTGTACAATTCATGGACTAAAGCTGGAAATTTACTCTCAGCAAGGCAGGAGACAACTGCTTCCTATCAGAGTTATCCCCTGACAAGATAAGAAACAGATGATATGAAATAGGGCTTGACAAATGGCAAATTGGTGCTATATTTAATTTAGTTATAGAGATTAAGAAATACTATTTTTTCTAAATTGGTTACTTAACTACTTGACAAGGTGTGCTATTATATAATGAGGAAACTAAGAAAGGAGGTGATGCTATGGTAAAGCCCGCAAGGGGGAGCGCTAGTGAAGACGCATTCTAAAAAAATCAAGAGAAACCTTGTCTCCATAAAAAGAGGGGATATGTGGTTTTTTATCTGTGTTTGTGGAGACAGGAAGAATATCCTGAAAAGGAGGAATAATTAAGGTCGATGAAAAGAAAATTAACTAAAATATTTGGGGTAGGCTTATCGCTGGTAATGGTCCTCAGCCTCATGGTTGCCTTTGCGCCAGTGGCAGTAGCTGCTGACTACGAGGAGAACGACTGGGGCGAGTGGGGACTGCCGGACACTGAGCCAGACACCGATGTTGGCCCGATAGCTGTTGCTCCTGACGGCACGCTTTACGCTGCTGTTCAGATGTCAACCCAACTGTGGTCTAGCGGTGATGGCACTGCGGAATGGTCAGACACACAAGCCTACACCGGAGACTACTCGGTTGCCCTGACCATCCCGGACTCACCCGACTCCGGTGATGGTGCTGCCGTCTGGATACCGATACCAAGCGGTATTACCCTAGAAGACATTACCACTCTGACATTTTATGAGTATGTGGAAAGTGGTTATACCGCAGCGTACCCGGTAACTCTCAGCTTATACCTGGACACCAACGGGAACGGAGTATGGGACGGATGGGACAGTGTTGTATGGGACGGTGCTCCAACTGCTGATGACGTCTTATACCTAGACTTTCCGCCTGGCACCTTTACCGCGGATACCTGGGAATTAATGGATGTTGATACCGACTTCCGAGGGGCTCCCGCGAGCCAATCCACACTTTACCAACCACTCTCATACTGGCAGTTATCAGGCAACTACGCTGCTGGCTACGATGCAACGGTGCTCGCCATAGACCTGGCAATAGGGGGGAACGCAGCCAGCTATGATGACGTCACCATATACGTTGACGACCTCACCATTGGTGACGGTACTGACATTCCCTTCGACTTGGAGCTGGTCGACGGTTTAGAAGCACCCAAGGTAGTCAAGTCCGAAGACAACGGCTACACCTGGGATGACACCGAGCTGGATGCTGCCAATGACTGGATAGTCGACATAGCCATATCACCCAACTACGAGGAGGATGAGACCCTCTATGTCGGCTGCATTGATGGCTCCGTCTACCGCCTGGAGGATGCCGGTGAGGGCGATGTTATCGCTATCAAGGACATCGTAGATAAATTCGGCACCACAGCCAGTGCACTCTTCTCCATGGACGTCTGGACCGACGAGGACGACTACAACTGGATTCTCGTCGCCACCGACCTGGATGTCCTGGTTCTCCAGGACAAGAGATTTACGGACTGGAAAGACCAGGAGCTGGCTACCGGTGGTGACATCTGGGTAGCCTATGAAGTAGCCTTTGCCCCTGACTTTGAGGATTCTGACATCATCTGGGCAGTAGTGGATGCCGCCAAGAATCATCCCGCTGGTACTAATTTCATGATTACTGCCACGGCTTCACCGGGCAAGTGGGGACAGGACATTGGCGAGGTTGACCTTGGCATTGATGCCTCACCCTACGTGGACATTGGTTTCCCCGATGACTATGAGTCTGACCCCGATTCCGGCAACACCAACCTGTGGATTGCCGTGAGCTCTCCTGATACCGGTGATATCTTCCTGATAGAGGGAGTAGATGCCGTTGACGGCGACTCAAATGCCATCTCTATGTTTGATGACATAGGTGGCGAAGACCCGACTGACTTCAACAGCATTGCCGTATCCGGGGATTACGGCGACGAGATAATCCTGGCCGGAGAACTGGCGAACCCCACTGTCTGGATAAGCGATGATGGCGGCTATGGCTGGGGCGATGCCGATAAGAGTCCCACCGGTGAAGGCATGACATATGTCATCATGGAGGCTGATGTGGTCTGGGGTGGCGAGGTCTTTGACCCCGATGACGGTATGGCCTTTGCTGCCACCGCTGGTGCTGAGAGCGCCGTATCCCGCGCCAATGATGGTGGACTGGTCTATAACCAGGTTGGTTACATTGATACCCTACTTCACGGAATCCACGACATAGCCTTCCATCCCGACTTCCCCGATACAGCTACATATCTCTTAATTACCTGGGACGATTCCAGCCACTACAATACTGACAGCCTGTGGCTAACCGAGAACGGTGACGAGGACGAGCCAGACTACTACCGGGTGCTCTGCGGAATAAACGACGGCCCCTACGGCGACCTCGATGGTTGGTTCTTTATGGTTGAGTACGCCCAGGATGGTGATGCCATCTACATCTGGGGTAGGGAGGACGGCGACTCGTCCATTTGGAAGTCCACCGATGACGGTCATACTTTCGGTAAGCAGCGCAGTGTCGATGACAACGCTAACATAAGAGACTGGGTGATACCTGAAGAGGACACTATCTACGCTGCGACTACTGTCGATGGCTTCTACATGACCACCAACAGCGGTCTGAGCTGGACGGGAACCGATGTCGACACCGCTACCAACGACATTTGCCTCTCACCCGACTTTGAGAACGACGAGACCATTCTTCTCGGTGGCGATGGTGGCGAGGTCTTCATGTCCGACGACGGCGGTGACAGCTTCGATGACACCACGACTACCGGTCTTGACAGTAACGTCTTCGTTGCCTTTGATGCCGACTACGCCGACGAGGACGCCGATGGCTACACGCTCATCTACGCTGCCGATGACGGAACTGATGATAACATTATGGTCGGTGAGGTTAGCGACACCGATGACGTTGCCTGGGACCCCCTGGAGGATGACACCAATGAAGAGCCTGTAACAGGTGACTTCTATGGTCTAGTGGTTGCCGAGGATAACGCCCTTTACGCTATAGGCGATACCGCTTCCTATGATTATGATGTCGCTGACCCGGATGACGACATCATTTGGACAGTCACCGGCGTTGTCCGCCTGCTGCTCCATGAATCCGATAGCATCTGGGAGAACGCCGATGATGGCGCTGTTGACCCATATAATCTGTGGCTCTCCGCTGGCTCCAATGTCCTCTGGACCATAGATACCGACGATGCCGAGCTGTGGGTGCTGGAGGATACCCTCTCCGGTCAGGTAACACTGGATTCACCGCCTGATGGCTACCAGCATGACCGCGAGGATGTCGTCCAGCTTGCCTGGGACGAGATGCGCGGCGCTGATGAGTATGAGGTCAGTGGTACAGAATCTAGCGGTCTCGGGATGGATATAGACGAGGCCGAGATAGATGATACCGACATAGTCGTAGAGACCACTGGCAGCGCAGAGTATGACTGGAAGGTGAGAGTGTCACCAAGTGAACCGTGGCACAGCCGCTGGTCCGACGAGTGGACATTCAACACCGCTCTTGGTCCAGCACCATGGGCACCAACACTCTACACTCCAGGTGGCGTCTGGCAGTACAGCGGCCTT
>Ga0265594_1000208_pt1 | contig 47524 bp, 47 predicted proteins | sample saktaG_11_FD_190147 | JGI IMG/M metagenome (GOLD analysis project Ga0265594, IMG submission 190147) | Saline water microbial communities from Sakinaw Lake, British Columbia, Canada - sak_2011_5_24_80m | ecosystem: Environmental > Aquatic > Non-marine Saline and Alkaline > Saline ...
TTCCTCCTCCAAGCGTTCCATTATTACCTTCCCACATATCTTTAGCATCAGTTCCTGTTCCTTCATTGAATGACCAATAAGAGACCAGGGAATCAGACAATTGAGCTCTAATTGAGTCTGAAAAGGCCTGGAGCCTTACTATCTTTGATTTGGTAATAGCACCACTCATGCTAGTAACAATAATGGCAGCTAATACTCCAATGATAGCTATGACTACCAATAGCTCTATTAGGGTGAAGGATTTATGGTTCATCGTATATAAAGGATTAGATGGTTTCTTTGAATAATTTTTAATAAAATTAAAATAGATCTCTTAATATGAATTTGCTTTATTTGACTTTTATCTCTCTAATTATTTCTCACTATCCAGCATCAATTTTAGTAAAAATATCGTATCTTTTTTAAGGTTAACTTTCGCCCAAACTTTTTGTTTTTCATCTAAAAGTTCTCCCATGCCAGCCAGAATGCTCTTTTCAGGAAGCTTTTCTAGTTTTGCAATGCACTCCATCAAAAATTCTTTAAAGGATAATTTTGTTCTTTTTTCAACTAATTTTTTATTAATTGGCCAGTTTTTTTGCAAGAAAAACCAAACGTCAAAGATATCTCTATTTGTTCTTTCCAACCGCTCATATAGAGCCACCATTTTATTCGCGAACATGTCTTCTTGAAGCATTACCTTCATTGGAATCCCATAATAATTCAACACTTCATACCTTGAACCGAAACTTCGACGATTTATTTCTATCTTTACATTATGATCTTCATTCGCATAAGACAGCTCAAAAAATAATGTATAATGTTTTTTTCTTTTTGTTTTAATCTTGCCGTAAGCAGAAATAATTTTCCCTATTCTTTCAAATACGTAATCCTCTTTCTCTGGATTAAGCAAGTCAAAATCCAAGTCAACTGAAAAACGATTGAGGTTGTAAAAAAGATAAGCCGCTGTCCCGCCCTTAAATCCCAAGACAGGACCGATGGTATTGTCGGTATAAATATCTTTTAAGATTCTGATGAATATATTTTTATGCTTGTTGACTTCCAATATCATATTCTTTATATCTTTTTACATTCTTCTCCACTCTTTTGTTGTTATAAATAGGAAGAATTTTATAAACCTCATCCCAATCAATATTGATTAAATTGTCAAAGTGATATTCTTTATTTAAATAAATCACGTCTAAGAAAGCTCTTTCCGGAGAGGCAATAAAATAGTTGTCTTTTTCTTCCATTCCTGTTTTATTGGTAAGAACAGAATTCTTTATTTTTCTAAATGAATAAGTTTGATCACCTATCAACAGCTCTCTTGATAGATAAGAAGCAATAAATATTTGTCCGTATAGTTGGAAAATAACACCTGCTTTAGCAAGTACTGTTTCAAAACTTATATATGAAGGAGTATAAATTTTAGTTGCCAATTCATATTTATCATAATTTTTATCTTTAGCATAAATACCCCTCCGAACAGAACATATCTTACCGGCCTTGACGTAACGATACATCTTTTTTCTTATGAAATTAACATCAGATTCTCCCCATAATAAAGAAATCTCATTTATGGTAAAAATGGTGCTTTTTGCTCTCATTAATTCTAGAATATAGTCTTTTCTCATAAAATTAAATAAAGAAATAATTAATTAATCTGTGAACCAGTAGTACCCATATATGGGTACTATTAGTTTAAATTATATCAAATATCTTGTCAAATATTAGAATCAAAAATTATTTATTATTTCCTCTTTTCTAATTTTTGAATGTAAAGAATTTGTTATTCTGATTTAGTGTCATTTTTTATTTGAGGATCTATTTCATATATCCAAAAGCCGTCTTTTTCAATGAATCTTCCTTTTGGAAATAATCCCCACAATTCTAACATTGTTTTTTCATCGTACTGCATAAAAACAACTACTCCTTTTAAGCTTTTAGCTATTCGTATTTCGTCCAATTTTTCAGGAAGAACATAAATTGCCCAAGGATTGTAAAAATCTGTCATTTCAATAAACCTTACTGTCTGGGCAGGCATTGGAATATTACCCATATAGCTTACAGGGGTTCCTGGACTGTTTACTACTACATATTTTTGTATACACGAATCTACGCCATTAAGATATTCTCCAATTTTTACATAGTTGCTTGAAAAAGCATTCTCAACTTCGGAATTTTTTCCCCATACAATAAAGTATCTTGAATACTGAGCATATATAAAAGAAGATAAAAGGAAAAACAAAATGATGATTGTCAGCCAAAAGCTGAAAGATTTTCTTTGTATCTTGATTCTTTCTTTGATTGCTTGATAAACAAGATAGAGTCCTATGGCAGAAAAGATAAAAACGGGCGGGATAGCTCCTATTGTTCTTAAAGAATGGGGGACTCCCTCATAGGTCAATATGCCCGGAAGAAGCAGAATAAACCACCAGCCAATCAATGTTCCAAAAACAGCGGAAGACCAATGATCTTTTTTTCTTATTCCCTTTTTAAAAGCAAAGATGGAATAAATAAGACCGATTAGGAACATTATTCCTACCGGCCAGAACAAAACAGGGGAGCCGGAAATGTTGTGCCTCCAGTTGTAATCGCCAAAAACATTGAACATTCCCAAATGCCCTATTAAGCTTTTTCCAAGAGCAGTTATTTGGGAAATTGGAGTGTTGGAATCCTGAGCGAAGATAGAAACTCCGCCAGCTCTTGAAAGAAAGTATTCAGGATTTCCTAAAAAGTAAATGCCTATTGGAAGAGCGATTATGATGCAGGCTAAAAGCCACCATTTAAGACTGTGAAGAAATTTCTTTTGAAGTCCTTTGTTTTTAAATATTATCCAGAAAAGAAAGAAAACCAGAGCTATCAGTATTACTGCCATCCTAAATGCAATATATGTATAGAATCCAATCCCGAAGATGGCCCCAGAGATTAAAAACTCTTTCTTTCTTTCGCAAAGATTGTTAAATCCTTTTAAGAGAAAGTAAAAAGAGAAAACTAAAATTAATGGAACTAAAATTGCTCTAAATCCTATTCTGCTGAAATTAACATGCCAAAAAGAAACAGCCATTAGAAAAGATGAAGACAGAGCGATAAAATTTGCATATTCTTGTTTTCTGAACAATTCTTTAACAAACAGATACATTCCCAGAATAGTAAGAATTCCGATTAGAGCCGGGACGATTCTTAATGACCATACGGAAATCCCGAAAAGCAAAAAGCTTTCCATTATAAGACCAAGAAAAAGTCCTTCTCGTCCATTATTCTCCGGGTAGAATATTTTTCCCGGGAAAGACAAAGCTTCGGTTCCATTGATTGCTTCGTCCGGATAAAGTCCCGGAGGAATGCTGCTCAATTGCCATATTCTGAAGAATGAGGCAAGAATAATGATTGCCAAAAGAATGATGAGAGTTTTGTGATTGTTCAACATTTTAATCATTATGATATTTTATCATAAAAAAAGAAAAGAACAAATAATATTGGCACTCTTGACAGGTGAGTGCCAACAGGTATAATAAATACTGATGGTATCTGAAAGACAATCAAAAATATTAAATGCCATAGTTAGGGAATATATTAGCTGTGCTCAGCCCATAAGCTCTAAACTGCTTGAAGAAAAGGGTAAATTTAGCATTTGCCCGGCTACCATTAGAAACGAAATGCAGGAACTGACTGATAATGGATTTCTTTGCCAGCCTCATACTTCAGCCGGAAGAATTCCTACAGACAAAGGATATAGATTTTTTGTAGATAATCTTTTTGAAGAAGAACTCTTAAAAGAAGATTTAAATCTGAGCGAGTATTTGGAAAAAGATCATTTAGATACAATCAAACTGATTCATCTTGTTACTAAAGCGCTGGCTTATGAATCTCCTGATTTAATTTTAAGTTATCTGCTTAATGAAGGAATCTCATGGCGAGAAGGCTGGGAAAATCTTCTTATGGAACCAGAGTTTAAAGAAAAAGAATATTTAATCAGCTTTACTGATTTCATTAAAGATTTTGAAGAAAAGATATCAGAAACAGAGTTTGAATGTCTTAGAGTATGTATTGGAAAAGAGAACCCCTTTTCAAAAGCAAAAGATTTTAGTATCATATTCTCTGAGTGTTCATTTTCTAATTCTCAAAAAGGAGTTTTAGCTATTATGGGACCGAAAAGAATGGACTTTGCCAGAAATATTTCCTTAATTAATTCAGCAGTAAAAATGTTTCAAAACTATTTTATCCATGGAAAAAGAAATTAAGAAAAAAATTGAAGAATGCGAAAAGCAAAAGAATGAGTATTTAGCTGGATGGCAGAGAGCAAAAGCAGACTTTCTTAATTTCAAGAAAGAAGAAGTTGAAAGATTTAAAAAAATACTTGAATATGCCAACGAGGATTTAATTTTAGAGATTCTTCCTGTTTTAGATAATTTTGAAAAAGCAGAAAAAGAAATTTCTGAAAATAAGGAAAACGGCAACTATCTAAAGGGATTTTTGAATATCAAACTGCAGCTAAAAAATATTTTGAAAAGCAGGGGAATCGAAAAACTGTTGTCAATCGGTCAAAAATTTGATCCGAATATTCATGATGCAGTTGAAATAATTGAAGATAAAAGTAAAAGTACGGGAGAGATTATTGAAGAAATCCAAAAAGGGTATAAACTAAACGGCAAGGTCATAAGACCTGCCAAAGTAAAGGTCATAAAATAAATAATTTTTAGTTTTGAGTTTGTCTGTTATTTTAATAGACAGAATCAAGGCTAAAAAACAATTAATTAATTTTAAAAAATATGTCAAAAATATTAGGAATAGATCTCGGTACTACTTTTTCTGCTATGGCAGTGATAGAATCCGGGGAACCAAAAATCATTGAAAATAAAGAGGGGGCAAGAACAACTCCTTCTGTTGTTGCGATTACAAAAAATAACGAACGATTGGTCGGAGTTTTAGCAAAACGGCAGCAAATCACCAATCCTGCAAATACTGTTTTTTCCATTAAAAGATTGATTGGGCGCAGGTTTTCAGACAAAGAAGTTCAAAAAGACAAGAAATTGCTTCCTTATGAAATCAGGGAAGGATCCGATAAAGGAGTTGAAGTTAAGATGGGAGAAAAATGGTTAAAACCAATTGAAGTTTCAGCTCAAATACTCCAAAAGCTAAAACAGGACGCGGAAGAAAAGCTTGGGGAAAAGATAGATGAAGCAATAATTACCTGTCCTGCATATTTTGACGATTCTCAGAGAAAAGCGACAAAAGTATCAGGAGAAATTGCTGGTTTTAAAGTAAGAAGAGTCATAAACGAACCAACAGCAGCTGCTTTAGCTTACGGTTTGACTAAAAAGAAAAATCAGCAAATTATTGTTTATGATTTTGGCGGGGGAACTTTTGATATTTCAATCCTTGACGTTGCCGAAGATACCGTAGAAGTAAAGGCAACTGGAGGAAATACTCACCTTGGCGGAGATGACTTTGACCAAAAAGTAATGGATTGGGTAGTTAAAAAGTTTAAGGAAGACCAGGGAATTGATCTGTCTAAAGATCCATTAGCTCTACAAAGAATTAAAGAAGCTGCTGAAAAAGCAAAGATCGAGCTTTCAACAGCCATGGAAACAGAAATCAATCTTCCTTTCGTTACTTCTAATGCTTCTGGCCCAAAACATCTTCTATATAAATTAACTAGAGCCCAGCTTGAGAATTTAGTAGCTGATTTTATCTCAGAATCAATTGATTTGGTAAAAAAGACTTTAAAAGAAATAAATTTTAAAGTTTCTGACATTGAGGAAATTGTTTTGGTTGGAGGTCAGACAAGAATGCCTAAGATTCGCGAAGAGATAAAAAAGCTTTTCAACAAAGAACCGTGCAGGGAAATAAATCCTGATGAAGTAGTAGCTATCGGAGCTGCTGTAGAAGGAGGAATATTGCAAGGAGAAGTAAAAGATGTTTTGCTTTTGGACGTTACTCCGCTTTCCTTGGGAATTGAAACTTTAGGACAAGTAAATACAGTTTTAATCACAAAAAATACTACTGTTCCAACTTCAAAAACACAAATCTTTTCTACGGCAGCTGACAGTCAGCCGTCTGTTGAAATTCATGTTTTGCAGGGAGAAAGACCAATGACTCAAGACAACAAAACTCTGGGAAGGTTTATGCTTGACGGTATTGCTCCCGCTCCAAGAGGAACACCTCAGATTGAAGTAAGCTTTGACATTGACGCTAACGGAATTCTTAATGTTTCAGCAAAAGACAAAGCTACTGGAAAGGAACAGTCTATAAGAATAGAAGGTTCTTGCGGAGTGTCAAAGGAAGAAGTGGAGAAGATGAAAAAAGAAGCTGAAATACATGCCCAGGAAGATAAAAAGAAACAAGAACTTATTGAGACAAAAAACCTTGCTGACAGCTTGGTTTATACTACAGAAAAACTATTGAAAGAATCAGGAGATAAATTTGATCCGCAAGCAAAAAAAGATATTGAAGAGAAAGTTGAAGAATTGAAAAAAGTCAAAGATGGTGACAATATAGAAGACATAAAAAAAAGAACAGAAGAATTATCCCAAGTAGCCCAGAAAGCCGGAGCAGATCTATATAAAAAGGAGCAGGAGAAAAAACCAGAAGAGGAAAAGAAACCAGAAGAGGGAGAATATAAAGAGAAAGAAAATAAATGAAAGACTTTTATCAAGTTTTAGGCGTTTCTAAAGATGCCTCAAACGAAGAAATTAAAAAAGCCTATCGGAAACTGGCTCATCAATATCATCCCGACAAAGGAGGAGATGAAAAGAAATTCAAGGAAATAAATGAAGCGTATCAAACTTTGTCAAATAGTGAAAAGAGAACCCAATATGACCAGTTTGGAAAAACGTTTGAAGGCAACGCAGGATTTAATAATAACTGGGCTTGGGGAGGAGCTAGAGAAAATTTTGATTTTGATAACTTAGGAGATATCTTTGGAGATTTTTTTGGGTTTGGAAAATCTCCTTCTGAAAAAAACGATTTAAAAAAAGGAAAAGATATTGAGGTTGAAATGGAACTTCTCTTAGAGTCAATTTTAAAAAACCAGATTAAAGAGTTTACTCTTTCAAAATATATTAAATGTTCGCGTTGCCAGGGAACAGGATCTGAGCCGGGGAGCAAAATCAATGAATGTTTTACATGTCGGGGAACCGGGCAAGTCCAGAAAATTGTAAGAACTCCTTTTGGTTCTTTTACTACAAGGAGTGTCTGTCCCGAATGCGGAGGAGAAGGATTTAGGCCTGAAAAAGTATGTAATGTATGTAAGGGAACAGGAAGAATAAAAGGCCAGGAAAATATTAAAGTTTCTATTCCAGCTGGAGTTGACACTAACCAAATAATAAAGATTGTTGGAAAAGGAGAAGCAGGAAGAAAAAAAGGAAATCCAGGAGATCTTTATATAAGAATAGTCATTAAAAAACATCCTCTCTTCCAAAGAGAAGGAGATGATTTGTATCTTGCTAAGGATATTTCTTTTTCCCAAGCCGCTTTGGGCGATGAGATTGAAGTTCCAACATTGGAAAATAAAAACATTTTGCTTAAGATACCTTCTGGCATAGAGTCTGGAAAAGTTTTTCGTGTTTCTGGAAAAGGAATTCCTCATTTTTCAGAATATGGGAAAGGCAATCTTTATGCTAAGATTGAGATAAAGACGCCAGACAAACTTTCTAAAAAACAGAAAGAACTTTTTAAACAGTTAAAAGAAGAAGGATTGTAAAAGCCCCCATAGCTCAATTGGCAGAGCAGGATCCTTTTAAGATCAAGGTTCTCCGTTCGAGTCGGAGTGGGGGCACATTTAAAACAGACTATTGCTGGTGTTTGCATATTGAATTGTAGACTAAATTTTGGTATATTAAGAAAATGAGTTCAAGATACTATCAAAAAATACTTTTAATAGGCTTGGTTGTTATTATACCATGCGCTTTTTTAATGGGGTTTTGGAGAGGGGAAATGAGATGCGAAATATGCTCGCCCGAAGATATTGATTTTACATTATTCTGGAAAAGCTATTACAAACTGCAGGAAAAATTCGTTGATCAGGGAAAATTTGACTCCCAAAAAATACTTTATGGCGCAATATCCGGAATGACAAAATCACTCGATGATCCATACACGACTTTTTTTAATCCAGAAGAAGCAAAAGTATTCATGGACGACGTTACTGGCGAGTTTGAAGGAGTGGGAATGGAAATAGGAATGAGAGACGGACAGCTTACGATTATTGCTCCCATAGAAGGAACACCGGCTCAAAAAGCAGGATTAAGAGCAGGAGATAAAATCATTAAAATAGATGATACTTTTTCTCAAGGAATAGATATTAATGAAGCTATAAAGCTCATAAGGGGATCTCGGGGGACAGAAGTTTCATTCAGTATTTTAAGAGAAAGCCAGGAAGAGTTAAAAGAGTTTAAGGTTGTAAGAGCAGTAATTGAGGTTCCTTCTTTGGAATGGGAGATAATTGAAAATAATATTGCACATTTAAAACTTTATCAGTTCAGCGATAAGACCAATTCTGATTTTAGAGAAGCAGCAGCTGAAATTTTGAAAAGTCCTGCTCAAAAAATAATTTTAGACCTACGAAGCAATCCAGGAGGATATTTGCAAGTTGCCAGTGATGTTGCGGGATGGTTTTTAGAAAAAGGAAAAGTCATTGTTATTGAAAGTCCGAAAGACAGAATTGAAGACTTTGACGAAAATGTGATAGAATATAAATCTCAAGGGCCTGAAAGACTTTTGGCTTACCCAATCGTAGTTTTAATTAACCAGGGAACAGCTTCGGGTGCAGAAATATTAGCTGGAGCTCTAAGAGACAATAGAGGAATTCAATTAATCGGAGAAACATCTTTTGGAAAAGGGTGCGTTCAAGAAATAGAAAACATGGATAATGGATCTATTCTTAAAATCACAATAGCTAACTGGTTTACGCCAAACGGCAACCTTATCAGCGATGAAGGATTAGAACCAGATATTAAAATAGAAATGACAAACGAAGACTACGATCAAGGAAAAGATCCTCAGCTGAAAAAAGCTATTGAAATAATTAAAGAGATGTAGTAGACTAAAACCAATATGAAAATTATATTTTTAGAAGACGTTGAAAAAGTAGGGAAAAAGTACGAGATTAAAGATGTTGCTTCGGGATATGCAAGAAATTTTTTAATGCCAAAAGGACTTGCCAAGCTTGCGGATGAAAAAACAATTAAATGGGCAGAAATGCAAAAAGAAATTTCAGCTCAAAAGATAGAAAAAGAGCTTGAAGAAACTCAAAAAATTGCTTCTAGTATTGAAAGATTGGAATTAGTAATTCCAGTTAAAATTGGAAAAGAGGGACAGTTGTTTGAATCTGTCAATGCTCAAAAAATTATTGATAAGCTGAAAGAAGCAGGCTTTAATATTGAGAAAAAACAAATTATTCTTGATAAACCGATTGAAGAAGTGGGAGAGTTTCCAATTAAGATTAAGTTTGATCATAACCTAGAAGCAGAAATAAGCATAATTATAGCAGAGGAAAAATAAATAGAAATAATGTTAAAGCATTTTTCTTAGAGAAGTTTTGGTTATGCCAAAATTTATTTTTATAGGTGGTGGAGTAATGTCCGGCATAGGAAAAGGAATAGCTACTGCAAGTATCGGAAAAATACTGCAAAGCAAAGGATTTAAGGTAACAGCTGTAAAGATTGATCCTTATGTAAATGTTGATGCCGGAACAATGAATCCAATTGAGCACGGAGAAGTTTTTGTGACTAAAGACGGAACAGAATGCGACCAAGATCTTGGAAATTACGAGCGCTTTCTAGATATTGATTTAACTACAGAAAACTATCTTACTACGGGCAGAGTTTATCAGGCAGTGATAAACAAAGAAAGAAATTTAGGCTATAAAGGAAAATGCGTAGAAGTAGTTCCAGATATTCCCAATGAAGCTATTTTTAGAATTAAAAAAGCAGCCAGATCAGCTAACGCTGATTTTATTTTAATAGAAATAGGTGGAACGGTTGGAGAATACCAAAATATGCTTTTTTTAGAAGCAGCAAGGATGATAAAACTTAAACAGCCGAAAAATGTTCTTTTTGTCCTAGTAGGATATCTGCCAATTCCAAAAAAAATTGGGGAGATGAAAACAAAGCCGACTCAATATGCAGTAAGAACATTGAACTCGGCTGGAATCCAGCCAGATATTATTCTTGCGAGATCAGAAATTCCTCTTGACGAGCCGAGAAAGAAGAAGATCTCAATATTCTGCAACCTAGCTAAAGAAGATATAATTTCTGCTCCAGATATTGATTTTATTTATGAAGTCCCGATTAATTTTGAGAAAGACGGATTAGGAAAAAGAATATTAAGTAAATTTGGAATGAAGCCTAAAGGAAAATCTGACTTGAAGGAATGGTCAAGATTAGTAAAGACAATGAAGGTCTCTAAAAAATCAGTTAGAATCGGAATAGTTGGAAAATACTTTAAAACAGGAAAGTTCACTCTAACAGATTCATATATTTCGGTAATTGAGGCTGTAAAACATGCTTGTTGGTATTTTAAGAAAAATCCGGATATTTATTGGCTTTCTTCTGAAATATATGAAAAAGACCCAAAGGCCTTGAATGAATTAAAAAAATATGACGGCATTATTATTCCTGGAGGATTTGGCAAGCGGGGGATAGAAGGAAAAATTAAAACCATTCAGTTTTGCAGAAAGAACAAAATACCATTTTTTGGACTTTGTCTTGGAATGCAACTAGCTGTGATTGAATTTGCCAGAAACGTTTGCGGAATTAAAAAAGCAAACTCTACTGAATTTTTGGCAAATTGTCAAGAAAATGTCATAGACGTAATGCCAGAACAAAAAGCTCTCTTAAAAGAGAAAAAATATGGAGCAACAATGAGGTTGGGGGAGTATGATTGCCAAATAATTCCTAAGACCATCTCTTCTAAGGCATATTTACCTTTAAAAGAGGTAAAAGAGCGCCACAGACACCGTTATGAGCTAAATAACGCCTATAAAAGCCGTTTAGAGAGCAAGGGAATGGTAATAGCGGGAATAAACCTTAAAAGGGACTTAGTAGAGATTATAGAGCTAAAAAATCATCCGTTTTTTGTCGGTGTTCAGTTCCATCCGGAATTTAAATCAAGGCCGTTAAGGCCTCATCCATTATTTAGAGAGTTTATAAGAAAAGCGATTAAACAACATTAACAACCTTAACTATTCTTTGAGATCCATTGAAAAGTTCTTTTCTTCTTGTTTTAAACTGAATTACGCCCTCGGTCATTGAGTAAAGAGTATCGTCTTTTCCCTTTTTAACATTTTTTCCAGGAATAAACTTAGTTCCTCTTTGTCTTATAATTATCATTCCAGGCCTTGTTTTCTGCCCAGCGAATAATTTTACTCCGAGATATTGAGGATTAGAATCTCTTCCCAGCCTAGTTGACCCTGCGGCTTTTGTCTTAGACATATAATATGATGTTAGCAAAAATAAGAAAATTTGTCAAAACAAACAAGGCTGATATTATTCTAGTGATTGGCGTTATTTTGATTTCTTTGCTTTCCTTTGCAATGGGATACATTACAGCTAAAACTCAGGGAAAAGAACCATTGAAAATTGAACAATATGAAAATAGCTATTATTGGAGGGGGAATAATAGGTCTTTATCTGTCTTGGAAGCTTTCAAAAATAGGCTTTAAAGTAACTGTTTTTGAGAAAAAGGGAGAGATTGGAAAAGAAGCCTGTTCAGGCCTTTTTTCTAAAAGAATTTTAGAATTTATTCCAGAGAGCGAGAAGCTAATTCAAAATGAAATTAGGTTTGTTTTAATCCATTTTCCAAAGAAAACAATAACAATTAGTTTTTCAAAAAGTTTTTTAGTAATTAATCATTCTCTTTTAGATAAACTGACGGCAGATTTGGCAAAAAAAGCAGGAGCAGAGATTGTCTTAAATCATCCAATCAATTCTATTCCTCAATCTTTTGATAAGGTAATCGGCTGCGACGGACCAAGATCTATTGTCAGAGAAAAATTAAATTTACCAGAACCGAATTACAGATTGGGCATTTTAGGATTTATAGCCGAAGAAAATAATTCAGACTTCGTAGAGGCTTGGCCAGTTAAGAACGGTTTTATCTGGAAGATTCCTCGCGGACAAAAAACGGAATACGGCATAATCTCTGATCCTAAAAAAGCTAAAATTTTATTCCAAGAGTTTTTAAAAAAGCATAATCTAAAAATAGAAGATCAGAAGACAGGTTTAATTCCTCTTGGATTTTTAATTCCCTCTAATTTTTTAATTACATTATGCGGTGATGCTTCTGGTTTAACCAAACCATGGTCAGGAGGAGGAGTAATTTGGGGATTAAGCGCTGCTAAGATTCTTCTCAAAAATTTCCCTGATTTTTTAAAGTACAGGAATGAAGTAAAAAGATTCTTTTTCTTAAAAATTATCTTCTCAAAAATAGCCGTTAAACTAGTATATTTTCTGGGATTTAATATTCCATGGCTTTTGCCTGAAAAAAGAGAAATTGAAAGCGATTTTCTTTTTTAACAGAAGAAACTTGATTTATTTCTTGTATTCTTCTATAATATTTTCGACTTATTAAAATGAGAAAAAAGATATGCAAAAAAATACTCCGCATCATTTAGGTATTATTATTGATGGAAACCGAAGGTGGGCAAAAAAGAAAAAACTGCCGTCATTTGAGGGTCATCGCAGAGGATTAGAAAAGATTGAAGATTTAGCTGTTTGGACTAAAGTTCGCGGGATAAAGATTTTGACACTTTTTGTTTTTTCTACCGAGAACTGGAAACGTTCAAAAAATGAGGTATCGTGGCTTATGAAATTATTCAGTTTTTCTCTTGGCGATAGAAAAAAAATTCAAAAGTTTAATGAAAACGAAATAAGAATTAGAATAATCGGACAAAGAGAAGCATTGTCAAAATCCATTCAAAAGAAAATAAAAAACATTGAAGAGTATACAAAGAACAACAAGGCAATGATTCTAAATTTTGCTATGAATTATGGAGGAAGAGCAGAAATAATTCAAATAATAAAAAAGATAGCCAGAGAAAAGATTCCAACAGAAAGGATTGATGAAAATATGGTTTCTGGAAATCTTTATGCTCCAGACTTAGATTTACTTATTAGAACTGGTGGGGAACAGCGTATTTCAAATTTTTTAATCTGGCAAGCAGCTTATTCAGAACTCTATTTCTGCAAAAAGTATTGGCCAGATTTTACTGAAAAAGATTTAGATAATGCTCTTACTGACTATGCTAATCGCCAAAGAAGATTTGGCAAATAAGAAAAAAGAGGCATTCTTATGCCTCTTTTAAGGGATGATATTTGCGAAGTGTCTTTTCGGCATAGCGATCAGAGGTATGAACATACCTTGTAGTTGTATCTAAGGATTCATGGCCCAAAAGAACCTGAATTGCAGCTGGATTGGCTCCATTTTCAGACAAATATGTTGCAAATGCATGGCGAATCGAGTGCGGAGAAGTTGGAACATTTAAACCTAACAGTATTCTATACCTTTTCATTTTTTCTTCTATATAGTTAGTAGAGATTTTTTTATTCTTTTGATGAACATTCCTGCCCCTTAAGGGTAGAAAGAGATATGGAGATTCTTCAATCCCGCGAACTTCTAAATATTTTTTAATATATTCTTGTGCCCTTGGAGTCAAGTAAACAAATCTTTCTTTTTTTCCTTTACCTAAAACAAAGACCCTTCCAGTATTGTCAATCTGATCTTTTTTAAGATTAACAAGCTCTGATATTCTTAATCCAGTAGAAAATAAAGTTTCAAATATTGCCCGGTTGCGTGCAGCAATAATCTTATTTTTTTCAAAAATACTAGGGGATTCAATCAATTTTTTTATTTCTTCAAATTCTCCGATCTTGGGATGCTTTTTCTCTGTTTTTACCAATTTAACCTCTCCTGGAGAGATTGGAGACTTATAATCCATCTCAATTAGGTATTTTAAGTACGATCTAAGGGAAGATAACATCCTGTTTATAGAAAAACTTGCTAATTTCTTCATGGTTTTTTGTGATTTTGGTGTTTTCCGGTCCTGAGAGGTTAAATACGCCTTATAGTTTAAAATTGTTTTTTTATCAATATTATCAAACTCAAAGCCTGCTTCTTGTAGAAAGTTTTGGAAAACTTGCAAGTCTCGCTCGTAATTATAGATTGTTTCTTGAGAAAGGTTATTTACTTGAAGATTTAGAAGAAAATCGTCAAGAAGTGGAAGTGATGTTTCTGTCATATTGTTATGAGTGTAAGGGATATTATACTCATATTCATTATTATCTAATAAGGGACCTCTGTCAAGTCCCCTTTAGGCTATATATCTATTATTTGCTTAAATCTTTCCCATAATGATTCTTTTAATTTTGGCATCTCTTTTTTTAATTCTTCTTTTTCTTTTTGAAATTCTTGTTCTATTCTTGGTTTAATAAGTGATTTAATCCAAGGCCAAACTGTATTTTTGGTCCAAGTCCACATTTTTTCCCATAAAGGCAGCGCTTCCTCTTCTAATACCTTTTTAGCTTCTGGTAAAATGTTTTCTTGAATTTTTGTCCCCATTTCTTTTATTTGATCTAAGTTTTCCGGAATTCCTTCATTTTGAGCAAAAACGCAATTAAAACTTACTAGAAATAGACTAATTACAATAAAAGTATAAATTATCTTCATTTTAATAAATCTTTTGCTTGTTTTACCCTCTTTATCGCCTTTTCTCTTCCAAGGATCTCTGCAATCTCAAAAGGGTCTGCAGAAGCTTTCTTTCCCGTCAGAGCTACTCTAAACGGCCATAAAAGCTTTCCTCTATCCCCTTCTTTTTCTGCATGGGGCATTAGAATGCTTTTAATATTTTCTTTACTCCATTCTTTTACTTTAGACAATATTTTTTCTATTTTGTCAAGCGATTTCTTGGTTTCTTTTTCCTTTGCTTCTTTCCATTTAAGCAATTCTTTGTCATATTCCAACTTATCCTCAAAGAAGAAATCAATGAGCTTTGAGATTTCAGATAATGTTTTCATCCTTTCGTGATATAGGGATACCATCTTTTTAATATCTGATTTTAATATTTTTTCTCTTGTTTTCACAATTATGAATTCTTCTGATGCTTCTCCGTTATATCCTTTAAATATGGGTTCAGAAGCAAAAACTGATTTTATCATTTTCTTTTTTATTAAATAAGGAATGCAAAGTTCGTTAATCTTGTCTATTGATTTCTGGCGAATATAAAATCCGTTTAAGTAGTCCAGCCTTTTAATATTAAATATGGCTCCTCCTTTCTGCACTTTTTCTAAGGAGAATTCTTTTATCAGAGAATTCATTGAATAGATCTCTCGTTCTGTCCCTGGATTCCATCCTAAAAATGCTATAAAATTGACTATTGCTTCTGGAAGATATCCCATTTCCTTATATTCAGAAACAGAAACAGCATTGTCTCTTTTTGAAAGTTTTGATCTGTCCGGCCCAAGGATTAAAGGCAAATGGGCATATTCTATTTTTGGAAGTCCCAATGCTTCCTGTATAAGAATTTGTTTTGGGGTATTGGAGATATGGTCTTCTCCGCGAATAACATGGGAGATTTTCATTTCAAAGTCATCAATTACCACTACAAAATTATATAATGGGATTAACTTGTCTTTGGCAATAACAAAATCTCCCATTAGAGAAGAATCAAATTCTACCTTTCCTCTTATTAAATCGTGGAAAGATACTTTTTTATGCGGTGCTTTAAATCTGATAATATGTGGTCTCCCCTCTTTTAGATATTCTTCAACTGTCTGGAGAGAAAGATCTCTACACTTTTCATTGTAAACTGGAGGATTTCCAATGCTTAATAAATATTGTTTTTCTGCTTCTAATTCTTCTTCAGAACAAAAACAATAATATGCTTTTCCTTCATTTAAAAGCTTTTCAATATATTTTTGATATATTGAAGTTCTCTCACTTTGCCTATATGGGCCATAGTTTCCATCTGCGTTTGGTCCTTCATTCCATTTAATGCCAAGCCATTCTAATCCTTCTATGATATTTTTTTCATATTCTGGTTTTGATCTTTCCAAATCCGTATCTTCTATTCTTAAGATAAAAGATCCTCCTTTGCTTTTGGCAAACAAATAATTGAACAAAGCTGTTCTGGCTGTTCCAATGTGCAGTTTTCCTGTAGGAGAAGGAGCTATTCTTACTCTAATATCTGTTTCCATATTTTAATAAATTAAATATTCTAAAATATATTGGGCAATTATTTCTGCGGCTCTTGGCCTGGAAAAGAATTTTGCGGCTGCTGACATATCTTTTAACTCGTTTGGATCTGAAAAAAGGTATTTTAACCTTTCCAAGAGAAAATGGCCAGCTAAGTTTTTTTCTTCAATTACAATACAAGCTCCTGTTTTTTGATAAGCATATGCGTTTTTTACCTGATGATTCTGGGCAGATTCCGGTAAAGGTATTAAAATTGACGGCTTTTCGCAGGCAGCAATTTCAAAAATACTTCCTGCTCCTGCTCTGGTTATTATTAAACCGGCAACTTTATATGCATGTTTTATCCTGTTTTCTTCTAAAAACGGGAAAGGATGATAATTCTTCTTATTAGGTCCTTGGATCATTATTTCTGCTTCCCTCTTGACCTGGTTAAAGTTTTCTGAACCAGTCTGATGTATTATCTGGAAGTTTTCAAGAAGTCGCGGGAGAATATTTAATATTACTTCGTTAATTCTTTGAGATCCCTGAGAACCGCCTAGAATTAAAATTACAGGCTTCTCGTTATCTAGTTTAAAAATTTCCTCTGCTTCTTTTTCTTCCCCTTTTAGAATCCCCTGTCTTATCGGATTACCTACGCAGATTATTTTCCCAGAAGGGAAACCTCCTGCTTTTTTTATAGGAAAAGAGGAAAATATCTCTAAGGCAAACTTGCTCATAATTCTATTTGCAAGTCCTGGGGTTGCGTCTGATTCGTGCAGAATAACCGGCGTTAAGAAGACCCATCCCATTAAAGAGATAGAGAAAGCTCCGTATCCTCCCTTACTAAAAACTAGGTCTGGAAAAAGGAAAAAGATATAAAATGAACTTTGTAAAAATCCAATAGGAATTTTAATGAAAATATCAAGCAAGTTTTCAAGAATAGCTTTTCCTTGCCAATATCTTCTGATTTTTCCGGCTAAAATTGTTTTAACTATAATCCCTTCTTGAGAAAGTAAAAATACAGTTGATTCATTTTTTGGTCCAATATAGTAAAATCTAAAATCAGGCCTTTTTTTCCTCATTTCCCTGACTATTGCAATAATTGGGAATATATGTCCTCCGGTTCCACCTCCGGTAAAAATTATTTTCATGTATGTTTTGATATATTAAGCAGTATCCCAAGTCCCATTAATTCTGCTATTATATGCGATCCTCCACAACTAATAAAAGGCAGAGGAATACCTGTTAATGGAATTATCTCTGTAACAGCTCCGATATTTACAAATGCCTGCATGGTAATCCAGCATACTATTCCCAAAGCGAGAATCTTGGAAAATTTGTCCGGAGCATGTTTAGAAATTCTGACTCCAAGAAAAGCAAAAAGTAGAAAAAGAGCAATCAAGCAAATACTTCCAATGAGTCCGCTTTCTTCAGCAAATATGGAAAAGATTGAATCAGAGGTAGTTTGGGGCAGAAAATCGAATTTTTGCACGCCTATACCAATTCCTTTTCCAAAAATTCCTCCAGAACCTATGGCAATTAACGATTGGTTTATTTGATATCCAATCCCCATGGGATCTATTCCTTCTTTCATAAAAGTTAAAATCCTGTTAGACCTATACGATGTAAAATTCATTAGAGCAAAGAATGCGGTTATTCCTAAGGCGAAAAGCAGGATAGTATGAAAGATACGGGTATTGGCAACAAAATACATTAAGAATGCAGTTAAAACAATTATTCCCAAAGTACTAATGTCAGGCTGGCGAATAAAAATAAATCCAATAATGCCAATTATCGCCACAAATGGAATAAAAAGCTTTGCTGTGTTATCTAAGGATCTCTTTGAAAAGCGATGACTAAACTTTTTTAAAGAAAACTTATTTTCCTGTCCTGAAATCCAAGCTGCCAGATAAATGATGAATCCAATTTTTAAAAATTCTGATGGCTGAAAAGATATTATTCCTAAATTAATCCACCTGGAGGATCCCCCTAGTGATACTCCTATTCTAGGACAAAAAACTAATCCTGTGAACAGTAAAGTAACAAGAAGGATAGCTAAAGACCATTTCTTTATCTTTCCCAATGGAAGAAAGAAGCACAATCCTCCTAACAGCAATCCAGGCAAATATCCAAATTTAATTTGACGGAGCAAAATATAGGCAGAAGATCCAAAATTCTCCCGTGATAGCGAGGCAGAAGTACTTGCCAGAATCAAAATCCCAATATTAATTAGAAGAAAAGATACAATTAATAAAGTATAATCAATGGTTTTTGTTTTCATTTACTTCTTTTTTAAAAATATCTCCTCTTTCTTTATAGTCTTTAAAAAGGCCGAAACTTGCCGAAGCAGGAGAAAGAAGGCAAATCATGCCTTTATCAGTATGCAAATAAGCTAATTTTACCGCTTTTTTCATGCTTTTAGTAAAGAAACATTTGGGCTTTCTCCCTTTAATTGCTTTATAAATGCGCTTTCCAGTATTTGGAAAAAGAATAAGGGTTTTAATTTCTGCAATTTTTTTGCCTAATTGTTTGAAATCCAATCCCCTGTCAAACCCTCCTAAAATCATTGTTTGAACTCTTCCGTTGAAAAAATTTATGGCTTCTATGGCACTTTGGGGAATCGTAGAAAGAGAATCATTGTAAAACTCAATTCCTTTAAATTTTCCTACAAATTCTAATCTATGAGGAAGAAATTTGAACTCTTTAATTGCTTTTTCAACTGTTTTTTGAGGAATTTTAAATATATTTGCCACTTTTTTAGCTGCTTCTATATCCAAATCGTAATATCTTCCTTTAATGGCGATCTTCCGTGCTTTTGTTTTCTTGGCAATTTTGCTTACAATTTTATCTTCTGAATTATAGATTAAATAATCATTTTTTTTCTGAAAAAGAGTAATATTTGCCTTAGCTTTTGCATATTCATTAAAGTTTTTATAATAATCAAGATGTTCTGGGTAAACATTAAGGAATACAGAAATATGCGGACTTTGTTTAAGATCAAAGAGCTGGTGAGAAGAAAGTTCATAGACAAAGATATCATTCTTCTTTGCTTTTAAAAGTGAAGATAGGGCGGGATTTCCAATATTTCCTACTAAGTGAACAGGAAATTTAGCTTGTTTTAAGATACTGTAGATTAATGAAGCTGTTGTGCTTTTTCCTTTGGTTCCGGTTATACCGATGATTACGTTGTGACAGTTTTCAAAAAAGATCTTAGTTTGAGAAATGACTTCTTGCTTTTTGGAAATATATGGTTTGATTGTTTTCATTGGAACTCCAGGAGACTTAATGATTACATCATATTTTCTTAAAGCTTTTAGATAATTTCTCTCAATAATAATATTTTTCCCTTTTATTGTTTTTTGATCTGCTATTCTAAAGACTTTTTTTGGAAAGATTTTTCTTAAGAATAAGAGAGTGTCTCTCCCCTCTCTTCCAAATCCTAGGATTAGAATTTTTTTATCTTTTAATTTTTCAAGCATATTTTTCTTAAAATATATGGAAGATTGTTCTTTGCTTTTTTTTGAGACAAAATAACTGCTTTCCTGGTTTCTCTGTAAGTTCCTACACATTCAAACGGCTTATTTCTCTTTCCAATCAACCCTTCCATTATTGGAAGGAGTTTTTTATCTTCAAACATATCTTTTCCAAAGATATTAAAAAGCTCTTTTTTCTCTAAAAAGGGATATAGGGTTGTATAAACAAACAAGCACTTTGGACAGTTGCAACACCACTTTTTGCTTGAATTACAGCTTGAAAAAGATGAAAAATATTGCGGATATTTTAAAAACATTTTTGAGATTTCCAATTCAGTATATTCCCTTAAAAAACTAAAATAGTTTATATCTTTTGCAAGATATTTTTTTAAATATAATTTAAACTTCTTTTCAAATGAAAAACTTTTTGAATACTGATGATTAATAATTTTGCCCAAGTATTTTAAGTTTCCCTCGCTTGCGCTTTTCTCATTGGAAAAAACAATATTTTTATAATCAAATAGAACAGCGCAAAAAACAGTTAAAAAGGATAAAAGGGCGGTAAAAGGAGTGTGTCCGTTTAAATATCCTTTTTTGTTTAATTCCAGCAATATTGGATCAATTTTTCTATCAACTATTATTGGTTTTTTTATACCAGCAATTTTGACTACATCTTTTGCCGGTTTTTTAGGGTTAAGCAAAAAGCAATTTATTTTTTTACTCTTGAATTTTTCCAATGTAACAATTGAATCCCTTCCCCCACCAACTGGAATCAAGAATTTATTTTTTAATTTTCCTGAAAATATTTCTTTCTTTTTCCCAGAACAAATTATTTTTAGAAATCCTTGTTTTCTCCAATCAATCTTATTCTCATAGAAAAATTGACCCATTCCGTTTATTATCAAATCTTTCCACCATTTAATCTGATTATTATCCAAAAATCCTGCTTTAATTTCAATAACTGGAGAACAGGTTGCCTTCCAATAGCTTGGAATTTCCATTAATCCCAAATGAAAAACAAGATTATCAATAACTTCTTTGTCTATTCTTTTGAATCTTGATTTGTTAATGTTTTTTATTCTTAAGAACGGTTTAAAGCTAATATCAGGAAGAATCTTGAATTTAAAAGACATCTCAAGATTATTTTTTACAATCCGATAATCATATTTTTCATAAACAAACTTAGGATATTTCTTCTTCATTCTTTCATTATATACTATTTTTTTCATTAATCAAAAAGGCAGAGTATTATAACTCTGTTAGATTTCTACTCCATGGCATCCTCGGTCTAGAACCCATATTTAAAGGGGAAAATCAGCTATTTTAGGAGTGTCTCACTGACGTATCTAGGTCAAGGTGTTTTTAAGCTAAAATGAAATAAACGAGACAGTACTTAAAGGTATGTTTTGGTGTCTCATTCTTATCATACATTCTTGATATATTTTATTATCAATCTTATTAATTCTAAGTGATAGTTTTCGAACATGTATTATCTATATATTGCAATGATCTGTCTAATAATTAATTCGTTCGGTTTTATATATTTACCCGCGAAATCAAACCAGACCGTTAGAAAATCTTCTTTGCTAAGTTTTCTTATTTTTCCTATTTCCGGATCTTGGAGATAAATAAATTTATCGTCTAAACCAGCAACAACTGAATAATGACCGTCTGGAACAGCAGAGTTTGGATAATCACTCCTGCCTCTTGTAAACCAATCGACTATTACAGGAACTCCTTTCTTCAACCAACTTTCTATGTCTTTAAGAGTACTATTGTTTTTTATCTTGACTTTGAATCCTAATTGCTCAGCAACTTTTTTAATTGCTTTATCGTTTATACCCAAATCTTTATTCCATCTGGATATTTTGGACAATTCCTTCTCTGATTTGTTTATTCCATAATAACCAAACAGAATCTTTAGAGTTGCAGGACCACAATAACTATTATTTAATGTTTCTTGAAATGGTTTTATATTTAAAATTATTTTCCTCATTTTTTTGCTTTTCCAGATATCTTCATTCTATCAAAAAACCGCCTAAAAGAATAGGCAGAAGTTAGCTGCGGATCATGGATGGAGTTTGAACCTGTTTTATATTCAAAATTCCGTTTTTTCAATTCGAATCTGAATAAGTATTAAATTATCTATCAAATTTAAGAAAATAGCTTTTAGGTTTCATTTCTTTATCTAAAACAACTTTCCAGCTTTTATCTGTTTCAGAAATTCTTTTTATTTCTTTTCCTGCTTTATATAAAGGATCAATAACTCTCGATTTACAATACACTTGCGCATCATATTGGTTAGGGTTGTTTTTAAATCCAACTTTATTATTCATTCTGTCAAATAAAAGCTTTAAATTGTCGTCCTGCTCATGATGTTTAGCAATCTTAGAGAGTACTTGTTTATCCGTACTATATAAATCACTTTGTTCTATATAATCTTTTGCAAGTGCATAACGAAGATAATCTCCAACGGTTCTAAACATAACTGCCGATAAGATACCAGCATAATATTTTGTATTAAGTTTTAAAAATAATTCAGCGTACTTTCTGGCAAATTCAATATTTTTAAATACCCAGTTATTATTTTCAACTATCAGATTGTCTAATATCTCTTGAGCGTCTTTTTGTTTTAATTCTTTAAAGATAACAGCTGTTCTGAGTGAATAATCAATTCTGTCAGCACATATATCTGGCAGATTTTTTTCTTTTAAGGGAAAATTATTCTCGTCTAAAATGTAATCAACGTCAAAATTATGTTTTTTAAGAATTTCTGGTATTTCTGATTTCCTTACGAATTCATCAAAAATATTGTCTTGATGGTTGTGTTCCTTTTCAGATCCAATATCTAGAACATAGTCAATACAATGAGAAAAAGCAGAATGCGAAACATCATGTATTAACCCAGCAATTCTTTCTTCGATTGGGGCTTTATATTTATCAAGTAATAAAAAAACACCAACAGAGTGCTCAAAACGACTGTGTGCTGTGCCAGGAAAGTGAGGCTCAAAATAACCAATCTGATCTATTTCTTTAAGTCTTTGAAGTGTCGAACAATTAATTAATTCCAAAATCACCGGCTCTGTAATTTCTGTTTTCCCATAAACCTTATCTTCATAATGCATATCTTTTATATAATTTATATATTGCTAGTTTGGTGTCCTAGACGGGTGGTATAATTGGACGACGTTAGAATCTGTTTAATAGATAGTTTGGCCTAAAATGCAAATGTCTTACCGACGCATCTCGGTTGAATCTATTTAATTATTGCTTTTTTTGTAGATAGGTTTTAAATTCCTCTGTATTATTTACTCCACACTCTAATACAGCTTTATAAAAATCTATACTAACTACTCCATCTTTATATCCATTTTTTTCATTCAGCCATTCATTCTTGAGTTTAAGAATCACAATTCGCTGCTCTTCTGTTACTTCTGAAGAATTCGGCATATCATAATTATTAAGAGGTATTCCCATTTTTTCAAACCATATATCTATTTTCCATTCACCAGATGACTGGATAGAGCGCAAACCAATATAATATGCATGAGGAAAATGTACTTTAGTTTTAAGATGGTCACGTCGCAACTCTCGAAAATTACTGAATTGTACTTTTTGGATAGTTGGAAGTAAGGCAAACTTCCTAAGAAGATCAACTACTTTATTAATGTCTAATTCCTTCATATACGCATGAATATCAATATCTAATGGCACCATAAGGCCGTTTTTGACGCTTCCAGTGATAGATGGTTCTGAAATTTCTTTTAGCATTGAAAAAATCCCTAGTTCATTAATAATTAGTTTAGCTTCTCGCTGAAGTTCATTTGAATGTCTTAGAAGTTCAGAATCTGATTGTTTTATAGGCATATAATTTATTAATTATATTATTCTATTATTATATACGATATTCGCTATATTTCGATAGTTGACAATTTATTTTAATAGTATTATAGTGAAAAATCAAGTAAGGTAGGTATTACTTTACTTTGTAGTACCTTAAAAATCTAAAACGAGCAACCCTAAAAATCAAAATAATGGAGGTGAGTATAATGAAAAAGCAAAGTAGTATAAACGGATCATCAACGACTCGTTTCCTTATTCTGAATTCTCAGGGTAAAGAAATAGTGCTGTTTGATGATAATCTGGAATCGTTGCAAAAACAACTGGACCCCGCTTTAGTTAGAATGGTATTGGTGACTGTGGCTCAAAAAGAACTGGTCCATTTTGCTAATCACATGGAAACAATGCAACGACTTGAATGGGTAGACTATGAGCCGGCCAGCGATAAAGGTCATTTCCGTTTTTACCCGAACGGCGCTCTAATCTACAACCTTTTAACTAGCTGGTGCGAGAAAATCGCTACTGAAACTTTTGAAGCGCTGCCGCTAAAGACTCCTTTTATCTATCTCTTGAATAACCAAGCTGTCCAAGAACAAATAGGGATTTTTAGCAAAAGTGTATATTCAGTTTTCGGTGGCGAAAGTCAAGATGAATTTGTTCTTCGTCCCAACGATGATCTAGGTCTTTTCGAAGCAATGAAAAACTCACAGATTACATACAAGCATCTACCTTTCAGAATCTATGAGCACACGCCAAGCTTTCGCTATCATCAGAGCGGATCGCTTTCTGGTATAAGAAGGGGAAGATATTTTTCCTTCACTGATATTCATAGCTTCTGTTTAGATCTAGAACAAGGACTGACTGAGTACCAAAAAGTTCATCAACTCTTAACCAAGATTGCCAAGCAGGTCGGTATCAACCTTGTTATTCATTTCAAGGTGACGCAGAGCTTCTATCCAGTGGTCAAAAACATGATAACTTCGATGCTTACTGATCAAGAAAGAATGCTAGTAGAGATAATCCCTGATCAAAAACAGTATTGGATTATGAAACATATCGCTTATACCGACCATCCGCAAACACTATTTCACGTTCAGTTAGATTTGGAAAATTCAGAGCGTTTTGCCATCAGATATGTAGCCAAGGATGGTAGTAGGAAAAATTGTGTTATCATCCATACTTCACTCGGCTCAATTGAAAAATGGATGATTATTATTCTTGAAGACGCCCTGAAAAAAAATCCACCGGTCTTGCCCCTGTGGTTAAGTCCGACTCAAGTCAGAGTCATTCCTGTTTCCGAAGAAAGACATCTTGATTTCTGTCTCAATATTGCCAGCGAGTTAAAGCAACGGCGAGTCAGAATTGATGTTGATGAACGGAATGAATCATTGAGTTGGCGGATTCGAGCAGCTGAACGGGAATGGATCCCCTATGTTGTGGTTTGCGGAGACAAAGAGCAAGGAGGCGCACTTCTCTCGGTAAGAATTAGAGGAGAAGAACAACAGCAAATGAGCATATCTGGGCTTGCTGATTTGATCAATCAACAAACCCTGGAAATGCCGTTTCGTTCTCTACCTGGAATGCTTGTTTCCAAAAAACCAGTGTTCCGTGGAAGGGATTAACAGAAAGGAGGAGAAGAATTATGAAAAAGTCGCAAAGAAAAGAAATTGTTGACTCGATTAAATCTAGGTTTATAATCCTAGATCCCGAAGGAAAAGAAACAGAGGTTTCCTCCTCATTATTACCAGATCTTTCGATTCTCGAGGAAAACCCCGATCTTAAAGTATTAGTGGAGATTGAACTGACCAAAGGACAAGAAGGAATTGAATTACCATCAATTCGGGCGATGCAAGAACTCGAAATGGTAGACTATGAGCCGGCCAGCGATAAAGGTCATTTCCGTTTTTACCCAAAAGGGGCGCTGATCTTTGATCTACTGCGCCTTTGGGCTGAAGAAATTGCCTTAGAGCGTCTCGGAGCATATACTATCGAAACTCCAATTATTTACGATTGGAATGAACCGGATATCCGCAGTCAAGCAGAATCATTCCATGAACATCACTATATTGTTCGACTGCCAGATAATCCGGAAAAAGAGTTTATTCTCCGGTTCGCTGGTGATTTTGGACTTTTTAGGATGATGCGGGATGCTCAGTTAACTTACAGACATCTGCCGGTTCGTCTCTACGAATTCGCACCGAGTTTCAGGTATGAATCAAGCGGTAACTTGTCAGGATTGAAAAGATTGCGAGGATTTTGGATGCCAGATCTTCACAGTTTCTGTCTCGATCTTAATCAAGGGCTTGAAGAATATCGAGAACTTTACCGCAGTTATACCGATTTAGTCAATGGAATGGGTGTTAACTACGCAGTCGCTTTCCGCGTAGTTGAAGATTTCTACAATGAGCACAAAGCGGAACTCATCGAGATGATTAAGTACAGTGGTGCTCCGGCGTTCATTGAAATCCTATCGGAAATGAAGCACTACTGGGTGCTCAAACACGAAATCAACACTATTGATTGCGGTGGCGGGATTTGCCAGACTTCCACTGTTCAACTCGATATTAAGGATGCTTCTCTTTACGGCATTACTTATGTTGATTCGAACGGTAAAGCCAAGGGCTGCACCATAGTTCATAGCTCAATAGGCTCTCTGGAAAGATGGATCTTTTCCATTCTTGAAGACGCCCTGAAAAAAAATCCACCGGTCTTGCCCCTGTGGTTAAGTCCGACTCAAGTCAGAGTCATTCCTGTTTCCGAAGAAAGACATCTTGATTTCTGTCTCAATATTGCCAGCGAGTTAAAGCAACGGCGAGTCAGAATTGATGTTGATGAACGGAATGAATCATTGAGTTGGCGGATTCGAGCAGCTGAACGGGAATGGATCCCCTATGTTGTGGTTTGCGGAGACAAAGAGCAAGGAGGCGCACTTCTCTCGGTAAGAATTAGAGGAGAAGAACAACAGCAAATGAGCATATCTGGGCTTGCTGATTTGATCAATCAACAAACCCTGGAAATGCCGTTTCGTTCTCTACCTGGAATGCTTGTTTCCAAAAAACCAGTGTTCCGTGGAAGGGATTAACAGAAAGGAGGAGAAGTTTTTTGAAACAAAAAGGAGATAAGACGAAAGTTTTATCTCCTTATTTTTTTGAGTAAAACCATTCTATTGCCGGCTTTGCTTCTTTCTTGCTAGCCTTATGAATGGCATTTAAATAATAAGTAATACCACGAAAAACTATCGGCTGCCTTTTACCAAATCTTTCTCTGATAGTGCCTTTTGGACAATCACCGGGAAAAGAATTCTCTCCACAAATTTGAGTCAATTTAATAACGGCATCCTCTCCAACAACAATCCCTACCTCAACCATCGCACCAATTAACTGAGTTTTTATTGCTTTCATTAAATCTGTTTCGATATCATCAAGATAAAGAGTGTTAATATCATGTTCAGTCAAAATAACAGTCCTAGTTACTATAATTTTGAGATCCGATTGGGTAGCAATCACTCTTTTAATTTCTTCTCTTTGGTTAAAAGCTTCCGGTTTGATAATAAAGAACGATTTATCGTTATCGCTTTTCATTATTGGCCCCTCTTTTCCAAGGAAATAAAAGATTTTGAATTATTAATAAAATGATTATACTCAAACTACTCACAATAGTAATTGAAATTAAAGAAGCGTAAAGCAGACCGGGCTTAAGCTGGTATAGTGCGATAGTTATCAATTGACCAATACCGTTTCTAGCCCCCAACCATTCCCCAATAGTGGCGCCAATAATGGCGGCTGGAATTGCTAATTTCATCGATAAAAATAAATAAGGCATAGCTAAGGGCAACCGGACTTTAAATAAAGTTTGCCATTTATTTGCATTCAAAACTTCCATTAGTTCAAGTAAGTTTTTATCTGTTTCACGAAAAGCTGTGTCCATACTAATTAAAGTAGGGAAATAACAAATCAGGGCCGAAATAAAAACGATTGATATGAAAGATCCTTGGCCAAAAATTAAAACAATTGCGGGGGCAAAACCAATAATAGGAAAAGAATTAATTGCGAAAGCTAAAGGAAATATTAAATTTCGAATAAATGGAATAAAAATAAAAATACTGGCAATTAAAACAGCAAAAACTACGCCAATTGCAAATCCAAGCCCAGCTTTTCTAAGGGTATGGCTTAATTCTCTAACTATATTTTGCCAGTCATTACCAAAACTTTTTAAAATAGTCAGTGGTGTAGGTATGAAAGCCTCTAAAGCGGTTTGATCTTTTTCCAATCTTTGAACATTAATTTGGTCCTCGACAATTTGCCAGACAATTAATAGAACAAAAAATATCAATATTGATAAAATAATTTTTTTAGTCATAGTTTTTTCCTAATAATTGCCTGATTTGTTTAACTACTTGAAAAAAATCTTGACTGCTTCTGATTTCTTGGCTCCTTTCTTTAGGTAAATCGACTTGTATTTCCCCGATTATTTTACCGGGCCGAGTTGACATAACAATAATCCGGTCAGAAATAAATACTGCTTCTTCAATATTATGAGTAACAAAGACAATAGTTTGTTTTAATCTGCATTGAATATTTATTAATTCCAAATTTAAATTTTCTCTTATAATCTCATCCAAAGAAGCAAATGGTTCATCCATTAAAAGAATTTCTGGTTCATAAACTAAAGCGCGTGCAATAGAAACCCGTTGCTTCATACCGCCCGATAGTTGATGGGGATAAAATTTTTCAAATCCTTTTAGTCCAACAAAATTTATAAGTTGATAAACCGCTTTTTTATCTTTTATCTTTTTTATTTCTAAGGGTAGGGAAATATTATCTTCAACCGTCCGATTAGGTAATAGGGTCGGTTCTTGAGGTACTAATCCAATCAAGCCTTTTTTTCTGGCGTAAGATATATTTTTATTCTGATACAAGATTTCTCCCTTGGTTGGCTCGAGAATACTACAAATTAATCTTAAAATAGTTGTTTTTCCGCAACCCGATGGTCCGAGTATTGATAATATTTGACGAGGATAAACTTTAAAATTAATCTTATCTATTCCTACAAGCAATTTTTTATTTTTATAGTAACTTCGAGAAACATTTTTGAAAGTTATTAACGGTTCCATAAAAAATTATTTATAAATCTGATTTAGGATAGAATAATCTAATAATTCATCCACTTCTGGAATACGAGGAATCTGATTTAAATTATTATAAGCTTCAGCAAAATCCATAATCTGATCTTTATAAATCCAGCCGATTCTGGCTTCATCGAAAATGGGAACAGATTTTTCAATTAACCATTTTTCTTGGACGATCTCAAAATTAGGACCGCCGCACCGCGGATCTAGAATCTGCCGTGCTGCTTCTTCGGGATTTTGGATAACAAATTCCGACCCCTTAATTGTTGCTTTAAGCCATCTTATCAGCTGATCTGATTTATTTTTCAAAATTTCATTACGAGCAATCGCTATCATTGAAGGCTGGCTAAATCCCGGTAATTCACTTGCACTTAAAAAAATGTAATCAATCCCAGCCTTCTCAACCTCGTAAGCTTGAGTAGTCCAGTAAGCGGCTAAGGCATCAACCTGATCAGCTAAAAAAGAAGATGTATCGTAGCCTACAATAGTCAAGTCTAGATCTTCTACAGAAACTCCCGCGTAATCAGCAATTGCGTATTGAATAACCGAGTCAGCGGTAATGCCCACCTTAATTTTTGAACCATCTGTTTTTCTTTTTAAGGCAAAATCTTTGAGGCTTGTTATACCAGAATCTTTTCGAACAATAAAACCGAAAGGATTTTCATTCCAAAAGGCCGCAAAAGCTTTCATTTTTAATTGCTCTGTCTTTGACTCTTTGGTTATGCCTCTTAATAAAGGAATAATATCACCGTCAATGGCAATATCTAAACTTTGGTCTTGGGCAACAGCATTAGTGGCAATGATGAATGAAAAGCCAGCTGGACCTCCGGGAATTAATTCAACGTCTAATTCTTCTTCTTCGTAATAACCGTTTACGATAGCAGAACAAACATTAGCAAACTCACCGTTTAAAAGCCACCCCGCTTGAACCCTTAATTTATCTAATTGCCCTACTTGTTTGTCTTTTTCAGAATTAGATGACTGATAATCTTGATAAATTAAGAAATTAATTGCACCGACCACAACGATGCTTACAAAAATTATTAATAATTTTTTCATATTATTTTCCTTTAAGTCAATTTGATTATTTAACGGCTTCTCGCCAAAGCTTTAAAAACTTCGGAGAAAAATTATCTAAAAAATTAAAAAGTAGTTTTTTGTTATTTGTAGGTTTAATAGACCACTTAAGTAATTGTTGCGCTTCTTCTTTGTATTTTGGATATTCTTCTATAAAAACTGAAAAACAAGTTTTTAAATCCTGAGAATAAATTGGTTTTTTTAACATAACTAATCCCAATCCAGCTCGTAATAATGTCCTATTCATCCAGACACACCAAAATTTAATAGGCCTTTTTTGAAATAGATATTCATGGTCAGTTATTCCTCCAGAAAATATTTTTTTTAAAGTTTCTAATTCTTTGAATAAATCTCCGTAAAGATATATGGCTAATTTTTTTCCTGGTTTGACTTTTGGCAATTGCGGTAAAATATCCCTTCCCATCAAACAAACTGATTGGGTTTTAAGATAAACCCGAAGGTTTTTATACTCCTTAGATTCCAATAATTCTTTTAAAGAAATTACCGTTAATTCAACCAATCCGGCTCTAGGATATTTTTTTTCTAAATTATTTGCTGCCTTTATTGTCCAAAGTAAATTTTTTCTCGTTAATTTTCTTTTTATAATAGCGATACTATCAATATCGGAAATATAGGCTTTTGTCTTCCCTACGCTTACGCTGCCGCGAATGTAGACACTCAACAAATCGCTTCCCAATTTATCAATATACAATTGGTTAATCTTTTTTAAAATTTTCCTATAATAAGGTTGAATTTTTCTTGAGTTAGCTTCGTTAACAATATAACCTTTTTTATCTGTTTTATACAACATACGCGTAATATTTAATTCTCTAAAATATCCAACTCATTCTAATCAAGACCAATCATCTACTCGATAATAATAACCTCACCATCTTTGAGTGCCTTGAACGGAATTTTGTTTTCTATCATATATTCTATAACTTTTTCTGCGTTTTTTGATTCGGGGTGGTCCGATTTATAATGTGGAATTACGGAATAATTAAGAATTCCCAAACCGTCCCAAATAACTTCTGACTGGTTTCCATAAGGTTTTGCGGTTGGATCATCTACTAAATCCATGCCCTTTAATGTTGATGCTAACACACAGACGCCAGCGCTATACCCTCCATATAAAATATTATTTTTTTCAATCAGCTTTTTTAAAATATTATCAAATCCGCTTAATCTCATAGCCTGCCTTAACACAAAAAGGTTTCCACCTCTTACCCAAATCACACCAAACTCAGCAAGTTTTTTTTCTAATTCTTTTTGTTTGTTAAAATAGTCGCGTAAATCAACTATTTCTATCCCTAAATTTAACTCCTTAAGTTGTTCTATATCAGATTGTTCGCTTTTCTTTCTTCTTTCTAAGTCGTCTGAAAAATCAAGCGCATTAGAAATATATGCAGTTTTTTTATTTTCTGCAGGTATTAATTCCTTTAATTTGGCGATTTCATTGCCCAATTTATAAGAAGATAAATAAAATTTCATATTGTTGATTAAATTTAAATAGATTAATTAATAAATATATGACCTTTTTCTATTCTACCAAAAAATCACCTAAAAGAATAGGTGAAAATCAATTATTTGGAGCGTCTTACTGAGACGTGTCCGGTCGGGGTATTTTAAGTTAAAATGAGACAAATAAGACACAGAAAAGCAATATTGGGACTATCTCTCATTTGAAACAGTAGAGTGTCTTATTTCGGCAATCTACCCTCTTTTTCTCTCTGATGGTAGGTGTCGGATTCAGGACAACGATTTATTATGTTTTCTATATGCCAGTAGGTGTATCCATTATAGTCAAAATATGTCTGTTTCGTTTTGTAAAAAATAGATTCGTATCCATAAGCATTAATGTGATTAGCAAGAGCCAAGAATAAGTCGCTATCAACTTGTTCTTGCACAATATACTCGTGCGGCCAAGTTTCTGCGTAATTTTTTGCAAATATCCATTTCGAATTATCTATAAATTGCTTTAGCTGGGATGGAAGTTGTCTCAAATATTCCTTAACTGGTTCTGCTACAGTATCTTTGTTTATGTTCCTATCTAGACAGTATGGCGTCTTAAACCAATCCAGTAGTGATTTATTATTTCTGCTTGAATTACAGCTACCGCAGCAAATGGCTAGATCTGATTTCTTCAAGCCATCCGCCCAATAGAATGGCGGGTTAGAGCTCAAGTGTTCTATAGTCGCTTTGTCTCCAGGTGTTCCTTTTATATTTGGATATGCCTTCATTACCTTACGACAATATACGCAAGTCTTATCCCTTGCTCTAATCTCTTCCTCGTCTTTATTGGGAATACCAAATTTGTTTGGCATAGATTATCTTTAATAATCCCACTTAAAAGAATTATTAATGACTGAACAACATACTTCTCTAATAAATTCTTAAATCCAAACTTCTTCCAAATAATGAAGAAGAAGTTCTCTAAGTTTCTTTCCATTTATTAAATAAACATAATTTACCTTAGCCAATTCTAGTGCACCATTCGTAAAGTCACTTGTAGTGACAACTGTTGCACTATCACAATTATAAATACCCTTAGCCGCCACTGCTTCCTGAATAGCCCCATTATTAACCAAATCTTGATAACACTTTGCCTGAACAATTATCCTTTTCCCTTCTTTTGCTATTACTAAATCCCCTCCTTGATCTCCTGCTTTTCCGGTAAGCTGAACTACATATCCCATTTTTTCATATAAACGGTATAGTAATTTTTCGAAATCAGTTCCACCTGAATTTAAGTCTTTAAAATAATAACTATTAGCTTTTGAACTTTCTATCATTTTTTTGTATTCTCTTTTTTCAATATATTCTTTCAGCAAAAGACAAATATCACGGTTCGAAAATAATATATTTTTCTCTTTTAAAAATTTATTTAAATCATTAATACGATACCATGCGATTGAATAATCTCTATAATTCCAAGATTTTTGCTTCTTTTCCTGTCTACCTATCCCATAACTAGAAATAAAATTATTAATATATTCTTCAAGACCTGTTTCTTTAATATTGTTCGTTATTTTTTCGATTCTTCTTTCCTTTGTTTTTGTTTTAATTTTATTACATAAAATGATCCCAGCAATTATTGAGATTAAAACAATCAATCCATAGAAAACCCAGCGCCAAAAATTTCCTCTATCTCCAAACCACAGAATAAAAAGATATATAGCATAAAGAGAAAAAAGTGATACTATTATTTTAAATAAATCATTTTCATCATTTTTATGTTTTCTTTTATAATACCTTGTCATAATTTTTTCTTTGATTATTCTATTCTACCAATAAATTGCCTTTTTGACCATTTACTTAAGTTCAACTAAAATATTCCTATTTTTACTTTCTTATAACTTAATTGTATGATTGGTTTATGGATTTAGAAAATGAATTAGGAAACTTTTGGAAAAAGAGAAAGAAAAAAATAATATTAATCATAGGATTAATATTTGGTCTTTGTGTTCTTGCTTATTTTGTTTTACCTCCAAAGATCCTCTATTTAAAGTTTATTCTACAAACATATCAAACTTCTCAAGATGCAATACAAATTGAAATGCCAAGTATATTGAACAATCCCAAAGTTAAGATACCAACCATAGTATATAAAGTGACTTCTCCAAATTCAATTAAAACTTACCGTGATGAGGAAAATATTTACAATATCATAGAGAAAGCATCAAGGATATTGAATCAGGCCGATATAGAAATAGAGATTGAAAGTATCAGAGAAATAGACGTAGACTTGAAATCATTTCAAGATAATGATTCTTTTCAACATCAATTATTTGAATATTTTAATAATTTATCAGATTTTGATGATAGTACTATGAGAATAGTTTTTATGAAAAGAAATCCTGATTTTTACTTTATCCAAGCAGGTGGAATTTCTTATGAAGAATGCGGAATAGCTTATGTAATAGATAGATATTATTCAGATGATTTTAATATTTTAGCACATGAGATTGGACACTTATTAGGATTAGAACATTATGAGAATAATCAATTTATGAACGAATCGTCAAAATATCTTATGAGCGGAGGATTATTTCTAACAAAAGAAGAGGCTAATACTGCATATGAAAATGCAGTATTACGTTTTAATAAATAGCTTCAAAATAGGCCTTTCGGTCTACCTCGATACTGCACTGACTAGTTGCTGGCCATCACAAAGACGATTTTCGAACCTTTAATTGGGCAGAAATGATTGAATATCCAGAGTTAGTATTACGTCAATCGAAGGAATTATTGAAACAGTGTTTTTAAAATAGATCTATTGTCCAAGTTTTTGTTCAATTTCTTTTCTAATAACTTTTTTATCTAAATTATCTGTTCTTAATGGGACATTAAAAGGTGGTGTTCCATACTGTCCCATTTAGAACAGTGAAATGTACCACTTTTAATCTAAATTCTGATCTTTCTATTTATAGATGATTCTTAATTACTTTTTTATTGAAACAGCGCCTGCAAAGAGTTATAAGATTATCTAAACTATTATCCTTTTTATTACTAATATGTAGAACATACAAATCTCTACCATATTTTCTATAACCATCACTCCTAGATATTCCACAATTCTTACATCTTTCATTGTCACGTAATATAGTCTTTTCTCTATTTCCTCCGAATAATTTTTTATCAGAACGCATTCTCATTCTATTAATAACCTCTGGCCTTTTATAGTAATTCCTTGTATATTCTTTTTCTTGTTTTCTTCTTTTGCTTATATTGTTTAATCGCGAAGCTTTTTGTATAAACTTAAAAATCTCGGTTCTTGGATAACATTTAGTACAATATCCATATGATTTATGTTTTATTGTCCTTGTGGCACATTTCCTACAATAATCATAATATCTACTCCATCTTTTTTCTTTTTTTATAATAGATTTTTTCTTGGGAATTCCGTGTTTTTTTTTCATCAAAGATAAATGCTTTTTCCTTTCAGTCTTAATAAATTTTATAGGATCTATTTCTGTCCCCTGATTAAGTAAATCTTTAACCTCATAAAGTAATGCTTTCTCTGTGATTTGATTTATCCGTTGACGAGTTAAGTGATAAGTTTTTGATATTTCCTCAAACGTTAAACCGTTTTTATATTTGCTTAATATCTCTTCCTGACGCTTCAATTGTCCTAATGAGATATTATCTTTAGATATTCTCTCTAAAGTATCAATAATACTTATTGGATTTTTTTCTTGTTCTACTTTTACTTCCGTAAAATGTATACTATTATCTTTAATTAATTTTAATATATTATCAACTTCCTGTTTTAACTTATTGTCCCTATTAATCATTGAAGCTATCTTCCTTGACGAATATAATATTGTTGCGTGATTACGACCACCCAATTCCCTACCTATAGATGAAAATGATTCAAATATTTCTTTGTGTGCTAAATAACAAACAATTTGTCTTACCTTTGCAATTTTTTTAATTCTTCTACTTCCACGAATATCTTCTACAGTTAAATCATAAAAACCAGCAACTATTTTAAGAATTCTTTTAAAAGTCATTCTAATGTATTTATTTTCTTCTAAGGACTATTGTTAATTCTTTATCATCCAATATACTCGTATCTATCTTCTTTAAACGTTGTGCAAGAGTCTGAAGAAATACTCGTGCTTCGTCACGATTACGTGGCTTTTTAATAAATTCTTTTATAACATATTCTATAACTCTTTTATCTCCTAAAAAAATCCTATAACCAATAATCTCGCGCCATAGAGACCAAACACCAACTTTACGAATAATCTTAATAGGATATTGTGCTAATAGTGAAGCTGTCTTAAAATCATTTCTAACTTTACTTACTTTATTACTAGGGATACCTTTGTGTATTAATGGCGAACTGCCATATAAATAATTCCAAAATAAATTTTCATCTTCCGAATCAAAGGGATGTTTTTTTAAAAAATTATTTATATGTTCTCCAACCGTATACCAGACTAATATTGGATCTTTTTTCTTATTTTTCTTCGAAAGCGCATCACTATTTATAAGAATTTTTTCGATATTATTTATAGTGTTTCTTAAATTCAAATCAAACTCATCAGCCTCTTTTTTATCATGAGGAGTAATAATTCTTCTAGAGCTTTTATATTGAAAACATTCCTTGCCCTTATTAATTTTTCTTATTTTTATAACCATTTTATTCTCTATCCCATAAAAATTCGCTATACTTTTTGATAAAGAATGACCATACAATAGTAGGATCTTTTAATTTAATCAAACGACGAAAATCTTTATAATCTTTATCGTCTTCAGCTATTAATTCTTCAAGTTTAATTTGAATAGCAATTAACGATCCCTGTTCTATAAGGTATTCAGTTAACTTTTCAACATCATCTGATATTTTTTTAATTCTCGGATGCAAATCATTATAAAAAATTATATAACCATTACCTTCCTCTGGCTCCCACTCAAATAGATAGTCTTTCTCATCTTTACTAATGGGTTGAAAATTAAATGGTCCCGATTCGGGTGGATCTACTTCAATATAAAACTTCTTATTAATACGATCATAAAGTACTGTACCTTTTTCCACTCTACTACCATCTAATAAAAGTATATTATTTTTATTTTCTAAAGAAATCATTCTAGCTCTTAACGAATAACCGCCCTTATCATATTTATCAGATATTGTTATAAATTCGGGGCCTATTCTATTATTATTACCAGGATTCAAATTAATTTCTTTCTCTTCAATTATTTCGATTTTACCAGTACTAGAAATAAGGAATATACGAACAAGCACTAAAATACTTTCTCGAGAATCATTTATCGGCAATACATAAGTCCCTTTAATTTTTTCTCCATAATTAACCCTTTTAATTTCTCTTGGAAATTCCAAGTCTGGCATAGATAAACGTAATAGCTCATCGGGTTTTCTTTTAAATTTTTTATTTTTCTTGGATTTATTAACCATTCCATGTTTTCCAAAAAGTCCTAATTTTTTAAACCAAGGACTCAAAGATTTTAGTGCTTCTTCTTCTGCTGTCTTTTGAATTTTATTTTTTATAGATTGCTCTGATTCAATTATTTTTAATTCTTTAGCGAAATTCCTAATCTTAAAACGAATATAATCCTTTAATTGCTTAGCTGGTTTTGTATTCCAACTAAAATCAAAATGTTCGGCTCCTTCACAATTAATTTTCATTTCTTGCTCTAACGGCTTACTCTCCATTTCTATCCAACCATAAATATCAATCATTCCTTCTTCGTGTACTAAATCTTCCGCTAGAAGATGTTCTATCATTATACCGCCACGCTGTATTGCTATCCCCTTTGCTTTCTCTGGCAAATTAAGATTAGGGGCATATCTTAAAATTAACTTTTTTATTTTATAAGATGTTCCGTCTTTAATAATTTCAGACAAAAATACTTTTTCTTTAATTCTTTTAATCTTGTCCTCATACCAGTATGGTAGAGTCGCATATTTTTTTTCCTTATTATCATCAAGAAAAATTTTTGCTCCATATTTTTTAATTATTTCCCACCAAGAATAACTAATAAAAGAAATGATCTCGCCACTTCTTATAGAGTCCTTAATAGGTTCTTCTGGATTTAAAATAAAAATTCTAGTTCCATATTCTTTAAGTGGTTGAATTTTCCCCTGTGAAAATTCTTTTAACATTCCTTGGGCTTCAACATCATAATATAATTCGAATTTAACCCGCTTGTCTTTATCCAAAAAAAGTGTCCCAAATATATACGAACCATCTGAAGACCTAAAAGAATCAAAAAATATTATTCTATTCTTTGAAGTAACTAAAAATAAAGTCTTACCACGACCTCTATTTCCACCTTCTTCTGTTGATTTAGCGCTCCAGTTTGAATTCAAAAAATATGCCAAATCTTCCCCGTGTTTATTGTTAATAAGTATCTTCACAAGTTCTTTCTCAGTATGAAACTTAGTTCCATTTAAACCAGTAGTTCCAGAATCTACAATACAAAGATAATCTTTATTATTTATATTTTCTAAAGAAAACCCGCATTCCCACCCCTTACCATTTTCTTTATCAATTCTTGCATCCCAACTATTTTGAACGGCATCTTTTTGAAGACCATCTGCTAACCAAAAATCATGTGTTATTTTAGTTTTATAACCATCTGCAATCGCTATTATATTTTTCTCATCATTACTTAATTGAGTAAAAACATTCCTTTTCATATATTTTCATATATTTATAGTTTAAATTTTTTATCTTTTGGAAAATGAAAACGAGATTTAACTTCTCTTACTTTTCTTTCAATTTCTGAAAAAATTTTATAAATTTCTTCTTTTCTATAACTATAAGCGCTTCGATTTGAGCAATTACCAAGAACCTTAATCCTTTTTAGGGCTTCATTAGTTCTATAGGTTGCTAATCTTTTAAATCTTTCTCTTTTTTGATTTTCTGTAGCCATAATTATAAAAATATTTTATTTATTAAATAGATAATATATATAGTAAGGATATCATATCCTTACTATAATGTCAATATCCTTATCTGTGGATAACTATAATGCCCATATTGGGCATTATATCTAAACTTTTTTGCTATATTGCTGATTCAGCTTTTTCTATAAGCCAATCAATATTAAATTCTGTTTTATCTTCTTTAAAATTCTCGTCCAATTCCCTAATCGAATCATACGAAAGGAATTTAACTATTTGATCAAGAGAAAGATAATTATTAGAAAATGTGGGTCTACGTAACTGTTCAAAAACTTTATTTTTTCTTTCTCTGTTTGCGACTATAAAGAACGGGTATATCGAGTTTGGTGTGAGTGCTCTTAAGTCTGATAATCTTAATATCCCAGAATATATGCTTGTTGAGTGCTCAATCTCGAATGCTGACTTTATTGAATGTCCTAATTTCCAAACAGTATCAATATTTTTTATATAAGTAGGGACATCAATAGTTTCCTGAAACTCATTAATAACGAAATCTCTGAATTTATTACCGTCAAATTCTTTTGATTGGTCGGCAACCGGAACCCAAACATCAAAATTTGATTTATTTCCTAAACGAATAAGGCGCCATTGCATCTCGGTGTGCTCTGTTGGTGCTTTTTCAATCTTTTCTTCAATAATTTCGTTAATAATCTTCTTTTTTGTAAACTCAATTTCTTCAAGTTCTTTTCCGCTATCTAATCTTTGCAAAAGAGATATTAAATCGCCGTACACTGAAAGTAATTTATTAGCCTTTTCTTGCTGGATAGCCATGAATCCTTGAGGATGATATGTCTTATTATAACCGAGATACTTATTCAAATTTGCCATATCAACATTGAAAGTTACATCATTAATCATAAAATAAATATATTCCCACGTTTTTCCCTGTTCATCTTCCTGCCAGAAATATTTTGCTAAATTAGTGTTCCTGACTTTCATGGCAATCTCGGCAGCAAGAATGATCTTACCTCCCCTATAAACCATTACATAATCCCCCTCTTCCATTGTTTCCCAATTTCTAATATTGCTCGACCCTGGAACACCGCCCCACACAGCGTAAGGTCTCCCATGTGAATATTCATTTAGTTTTTCAACTTCTTCTGGTTTTAAAAATTTGCCGAATTCATCAACTGATCGTCTTGTTTTAATAGTATCGTAATAATGGCGATCAGTATCATGACCACCTCCAGCCATTACAAAGAATATTTTACGCTCTTTGTTCATAATTTAGTATATTTAGTAGCGTTCCCTTTAGCTTTTTCAATAGAATATTTATTTTCGCTCTTTTGAATTTTGTCTTTTACATTTGATTTTCAGACATAGTTTCTACTTTTAGAATAGTCTTATTCTAAAGAAAATTCAACCCAAAACAAAAACTGCCCAGTGATGGGCTTTTCCCTTTATTAACCACTTACATATTCATATATAAGTCCATTGTAAGATTCTATGTCATTATTACGTGCTTCCCATAATTGACTATATTCATCATAAACTGCTTCATACTTTAAGTAATCAGCCTGAGTTCCACTTTCAAGATATTTAGCCTCAAATATAGGTAATGATTTTTCTAAATCATTTATTCTCCAATCTTTATTTTCTATTTGATCCTTTAAGGTCTTTATTCTTCGGATCAATGAATTAGTAACTGAAATTTGCTGATAGATTTTCTCTCCCCCTATTGATTTAAATACTCCTGGTTCTGATAAAGATTCAGGAATATTTGGAGTCTTAGTCCCAATAATATTATTTATATTGTCAATTTCACCTATTCTGTAATATTCACCAGTCATTTCAGTACTACAATAACCAGTATTCCAAGAAGAAAGATTTTCGGGACATTTTATTCCTAAAGTCATATGTCCCTCTGAAATAAAAGGAAATAACGCAGATCCATATCCTAATTCTTGAGCAACGGCAGCTCCTAAAATACTAGCGTCTGTACAAATAGCTATTTCGTCATAAAGCGTCTCATAGGGATATCTTGGATATTTAGGATTATATTTTTGTTCCGATGAATAATAGTAGTCAGCTTTATCTTGATCATATGGAATCCATTGAACAAAAGCTAATGCCATCTCTAAGATATCATCCGGAGATGTTATCTTTGCTTCTTGAGCCTTTAATTTAATATCATTTACAATTTCAGATATAGTATTATCCCCTTCATAGAGATTTGTAAATTCAAAATAGTAATCTTCATCAGATATTTGTCCAGAAATGAATGAATCATGAAGTTCTTTTCCTTTTAAGTTATAATTATCATAGTATGACTTATAGAATGTTTTTGTAAGACTATATGATTCACCTTTATATTCCCATTCAAATACTACAATTTTGGGTTCAATAGGTTCGGATCTTGTTTTGAAATATTGTATTTCACTCCAATTACCACAATTATTAAGAGTACTGTCAGTACAACCCCTGACTTTCCAGCTATATGTTGTATCATATTTTATTAAACTTGAATTAATCTCTATAGATTTTCTATTTATGACTGTACTATCAATTACTTTCGGAATAACTAATTCATAAGCATAAGCAGTTGGTATCATTTCTGACCAGTCTAATTCAAAAATTAATGGATAGAATGAAGGAATTTCATTAATAAGAGGAGGGATGACGACTGGAGGAGCTATTGGAATAAATTGTTGTTCTTTTTCTTCCGATTCTTCGTTTTTTTGTTCTAATTCTTTCTCTGTTTGAGGTTCTTGTTTTGTTGTTGAAGTTTCTTCCAAATTTATCTCTGATTGGTCTATCTCTTCCTCTACTAGTTCTTGTTCTGACTGTGGTTCTTCTAACTTTATATTTTCTATTTTCTCTTCATTATACAAGACTACACCAATTCCTATTGATATTGCGACAATAAAGGCAATTATAATTTCTATTACCAAAAATGAAATTTGAATAAAACCTTTTTGTTTCTTAATTTTTTCTTTCATTATTGTATTCTATCAAAAAACCGCCTAATTGGCGATTTTGTTATGGCTCCCCTGGTATCCGCGATCTAGAATTAAAAATTAGACACTTATTATAAATATTATCCCTTAATAATTTATTTAGTTGGATCAACTACTCTGCCTAAAAATAGAATATTCCCAGTTTCCTTTTCTTGAATTACAAATATAAATGGGTGATCTGCCCGAAAATTAAGAACATTGCCTGGCATAGCCGACAGTGACATGCCCCCAGCGGTAGCAGCAGCTGCTTCTGTCCCCTGTTCATCAACTTTAACATATGCCTGATGGATAACAAAACTAATAAATAGGTCTTTTTTACCAGTTATTCCAGAAAAATCAGCAGTCTCTGAAAAAGCCGTTGGCATTCCTAAATTACTCAAGGTATCGTTCATCAAATATTTAGTATCAAATTCAAATTTAGGAATCAATATTGAATTCAATTTAGTTTCTTTCATTCGGGACCTGTATTCATTAAGTTTTTCTGCTGTCAGAGAGGACTCTATTGAGTCAAGATTTTCAGTTGGTAATAATACCAACATTGAAATTTTTTCACCCCTGTATGGTAATTCCAAGATTTGCAAGTCATCCGTTTCAGCATAGTTAAATGTTGCCTTATTGGGATTCATATACATCATGGGAGTTTTGACAATATCAATAGAAGTTATCTTAAAATCTCCCTCACTAGTATTAGCTTCATCGAATTCCCACTCCCAAACACCCTTAAAATAGATTGCATTAGTTAAGACAAGCCTGGTCATAACATCAAGAAATCCCGAGGGAATCAAATCTTTAATTTTATTATTTGTCTGTTCTTCTATAAAGCTATTAATAGTTTGCCTTGATTCTTCGGTTGCTTTAACAAAATCCATATTTGCAGCCTTCCCGCCATAATATTTTTCAACCCTACTTGTGTAATCTTCAAGGAAAGGATAGTCCTGTTGAACCCACAAAGCATTCCCAGTTTTCAATTCATAATCACCATTTCCATTGTTAATGTTATTATAGATTGCAGCGAAGTTTGGTCTTAAAATATTGCTTTCTGGAAAATGAAAAACAGATTTCATTTCGTCTGCCGTCTTTTCTTTTGCGCCTTCATAAATCATCGCCAAAGTGGCAAAAATACTATACGGTGAATAAAAAATATTACTATTTTCAGACTTATCTAGTTCAGAATATAAATCAAAGGTAAATTTATTATTTGCATTAACCACATCTTGTATGCCTTGTTGCGTTGAGTCAACACTATCTGCTTGGGGAGGTTGCTCTGGATGATATGGAAAAAGAAACAACACAGTTGCAGTAGCTACTCCTGCTAATAAAACGATTATTAACCCAATTAATAAAATTTTTTTGTTCATATTAATAAAATTTTTGGATAACTAATTTAGAACCTGTTTAATGATTATTCTAGCACATTCCCTTTAAGATACTAGCTGGCCACAGGCAGCTTTGACGTTTTGGCCAAAACGATAACGCTGGGTAACTTGAACGCCTTCTTTTTTTAAAATTTCTTTGAATTTTTTTATCCGCACAGATGAAGATGGTTTAAAAACTCCTGTTGGATTATATAAAATTAGATTTACAAAATAAAGAGGTTTTTTCATTAACTTGCTCAATCTTTGGGCATGAACGTCAGAATCATTTAAATCTTTTAGCATCAGGTATTCAAACATAACTTTACGTTTGGTCTTTTTAATATAATTATCAACCGCCCCAAGCATATCAGCAATAGGATATGTTTTATTTATTGGCATTATCTTCGAACGCAAATCGTCATCAGGAGCATGGAGAGAGATAGCTAAATTTACCTGAAGTTTTTCCTCAGCTAATTTCTTAATGCCTTCTAAAATCCCAGCGGTTGAAATAGAAATATGTCTAGCCCCCAAATTAAACCCTTCTTTGTCGTTTAAAATCCTGATAGCGCTAATAATGTTCTCATAATTTAAAAAAGGTTCTCCCATTCCCATAAAAACATTATTAGTAACTTTTTCTCCTTTTTTCTTTAAATAACGGGCAAAAAATAGAACCTGTTCCACAATCTCAAAAACCTCAAGATTTCTCTTGAAGCCAATTTTTCCAGTAGCACAAAATGAACAATTTAAAGCACATCCTACTTGCGAAGAAACACAAACAGTATTGCGACCATCAATGTGTTTCATTAAAACAGATTCAATTTTTAGCCCATCTTTTAATGTAATAATGGCCTTTACAGTTTTTTCGTCTTTAGAAAAAATAATTTGGGCTTTAATATCAATGGGACATATTTTACTCAGATTCTTTCGCAGCAACAAAGGTAAAACACTGGCTTCTCTCCAGTCTTCAATTAAGTCAATAAATAAGGCTTTTTGAGCTTGTTGTAAACGATAGGGTTGCTCCTTGCTAAGAAAATTTTTAAGTTGAATTAAATCCATTTAAAAGTTATTTTTGCTGTCCCATCTGGCTCTCTTTAGAGGATGCATTTAAAACCAGAGGCTTTTTTACTTCTTCAACCATATCATTCCATAATCCCCCGGAAATCCAATAGCTCCTTCCATTTCTGCCAAGGTCTTTTCTTGGCCAGAAATTCCCCATTCTTTTAAAAATTGATTTATTGAAATTTTAGCATGTTCTATATAAACGCTCTCTTCATATTCATACCCATTATCATAGCCAGGGTCATTGATATAAATATAATTTTCATCGTAACCAGTAATAACAACAAAATGATTCCCATAATGAACATCTGCTATTACTAAAATATCCGAAGAAACCAGTTTTTTTAAATAATTTAAAGCATCAGCTTGATCATCCAGTAGAATTGTTTGCTCTTCCGGTGTCGCTAATATTTGCTGATTATAAAAATCAGCAAATCTTTTAATATAATCTTTTGAATAAGCAATCCTAACTTTATCCATTACTCCAAAATCACCAAATCCTAAAAACATATCTGGTGTTCCTCCAAGACCACTCTTGAGAACAGTTCTAATATTCTGAACTTCATTCTCTGGCAAACCATAATCCATCATTAGTATTATCGCGCTTGCTCCCCAGCAAAAACCATCTTCCCTGTAATAAGGAGGATTTTTTATATGATAAGATGAGGGAATTTCTAGCTCTTTTTCTTGTTTTCCCTCCTCTCCAAACAGAGTATTATTAATTGACTCCTTAGGAAGATTTAAATCTTCCTTTTCCTTATATAAGTAAAAAAATGCTAAAACAATGGAAACGACAATAATTAAAAGTATAAAAATACTTAAAATATTCTTTTTCATTTCTTTATTTTACCAAAAAATTACCAAAGGGGCAATTTTTTATTTATATCCCTCTCGATCGCCCTAACGGGATAGGTATCCCGATCTGCTCAGTCTGTAGGATTAGAACCAATACAGATTATGCGACATTGGTTCTCATTCATAGATTATCAGACACAAATAAGTCCTTGGTTCCTCAATGATGCGTATTGCTACGTAAAAACCGCCTTAATTGGCGGTATCATTAGACAATATAGATTCATTATATAAAAAGAACCCCACTTAGTTGTATTTTAGGTGGGGTTACAGAACTTTAGTGTTCTGCTGTCTTCGGTTGTTCATTCTTGGACTCTTCGAGTTTTCCTACTTTGTTTCGGATCTTGTTGGGCCTAAAACCTGGCCGTATCCATTCGTTTCCGTGAACAGTGTTACGGAAAACAATAACGTAGATGCATAACACCAGGAATTTCCAACCAGAATCAGGACCGACATACTGTTTCACCAAAGGTGAAGAACTTCCATTTGGGTAATCGGTCCTTGTGATCTCGATAAGTCCGCCCAGCTCTTTATCCACGGTTTTTTTAACTGGTATTCCGTGGGTTCCTTTACATGGAGCATTCATATCTGGCTTCTCTCGTCTTACTACTCCAGAGAAGCCAATTGTGACACCTATGATGTCTCCACACTTAGGACAGCGAATCTGTATAGACATAAAATATACCCCCTTCTTCAATGTTTATACATCAACATATTTCATATATTTTGTCAATATAGATTCCTCTTGATGTAAAACTTGTCATCCATAAATTATGCGACATAAAATATGGTTTTACCTTCTCCCTGATGTTGTAGTGCGATGTAAACAAAAAACCAACCATTAGGCTGATTCCTTGTCCTAAATAAATATTTTGATAAATACTTGCTTAGGTTTTAGGGCGAGACGTAGATTTTTATTTCTTTGTCTCGCCCTTTGTTAGTCTATTGCTGGTTCTTAAAAATCCATCGAAGAAGCCAAGAAATTCGCTCTAGGACTCCTTCGATCTGAGGCAGGCCGGGCAGTGACGAAGATTCATTCTTAATTCCCGCTTTGACTTCCATTATTCGCTTAAGCCGTATAACTTCGGACACATTGGGTCCGATTACGGTTATCACGAATCCAGTGTTACGGTTGCCAAGAAAATCCCAACATGCCATACCCGTAGCATCTCTGTAATCCATCGTGAAGGTGGGAGTGCTAATTGGAAGATATCTGAAGCATTCCCGCACACTCAACTTCATCCCCTCTGGGATTGAAACTGGTTCAGTCCACCGGATAGTACCAGATTTCACGGATTTCCCATCAGGACCAACAATTACTACACTAATAGCCATTCTAATCCTCCTTTGATCTGTCTAGAGTGTTCTCTAAATCAGTCGCCATTATTATACGTTATTGTTTATTAAATGTCAATATTCGCATATTTATTAATATTACAACGGATTTGATGTATTAGTCGTCGTAAACAAAAACCAGCCATTAAGCTGATTCCTTATTTTAATAAGTATAGTGCCCTGAACGGTCGTCCGTATCAGGGCACTTCTTTTCCATTTCCTCGATATTAATAAACATTGGAAACAAGTCTCCTATTATCTTGATGGGAATTTCATTCACGACGATATACGCCACATTCCCAAGCCGCTTAGTGGTCCATAAAGAACGATTGAATATGGCAGTTCTTACGTTTTCGACGAAGACCTCACCTTCTCGAAGTTCTGGATGTATCCATACTGTTTTATCCATTGATTCCTCCTTTGAATATAAATAATACAATAAATGTTGTATTTGTCAATAATATGCCCCATAATTTAAATCTGTTTTCTTGAAGACAATACTTCCTCCTTGATACGTATAGTGCGACGCAAACAAAAAACCAGCCAGTTGGCTGATTACTTGTCCTAAATAAACCTTATTTTAAACACTTATTTAGGGTATTAGCAGGAGGTAGAAGCGTGTTTACTTCTACCTCCTGCTATCTTTCTTTTACTTGCCGTTATAGGCAAGTTTTTCGCAAGATGGACACGTTGCAATATGTCCATTGCCATAAGGTGTTAGTTCCACTTCCACCTCTTTCCCACAAGATAAACAGATTACTTTCTTTTTCATTATCGATCTCCTTTTTGATCTGATTAAACAATACCACATTTAGTGATATTATAAATAGTTTACTCCCCTGGTGAAACAATATTAGAATCTGTTTTTATCCAAGGAAATGAAAAGTCGCCTTCTTCTAAGAAAGCGACTTAATACTGTCTTACCACTTATTAGTCTGGTATTTTATTTAGCACTTCCAACATCCAATCAATAATTTGATTAAAAAGGTGTTCAGAACATTCTCCATTCCTTTCAAAAGCAATTAAATCCTCTTCGCTGACATTGAATAACTCGCTTAAATCAACCAAAGAAAGAAATTGTTTTTGTCGAATAATATGAAAATTGATTGCTGCACGTCTTTTTTTGTCTTTATCATCTAGAGTTTGTTTTAAAAACTTATCCCAATCAATTAAGTGGTCCATCTTTCCTCCTTCCGTAATAATGGTTGAGTTAATACTATTTTAAAAAAATAAAAAGTCAAGCCTTATGACAGACTTGAACTCGGTTCCGGAGAAGGACTCGAACCGATAATAATCTTAACTTTTAGTTAAGTCTTTATATATATCCTTGTGAAAATATAAAGATATAACTTATCCTAAAAGACGAATAGTCACCCCTATAAAAGTAAGAACTATTCCTATTATCCAGAATCTCATCGTCACCTTGTATGCCGGCCATCCCTTTGCTTCAAAGTGATGATGTATGGGAGTACATAGAAAAATCTTCTTTTTCCTTATCTTTTTGGACAAAAGCTGCAGAATAACTGATCCTGCTTCAATTAATAGAACACCTCCAATAATAGGCAGAACAATCACTGAATCGGTTAAAAAAGCAACCACAGCAAGAGTAGCAGTTAATCCTAAAGAGCCGGTCTCCCCCATATAGAAACGAGCAGGAGGAATATTAAACCATAGAAAAGCTAAAATTGTTCCAGTAATAACTGCGCAAAATACTGCCAAGTCAGTTTGTCCTTCAAATAGGGCAATTATGCTGAATCCGGTAAAGATTGAAGCAAAAGTTCCTCCTCCAAGTCCATCAAGACCATCTACTACTCCTCCAGCCCAGCAAGCGAGCATGGTAATGATAAAAAGAGGAATATACCAAAAAC
>Ga0265594_1000211_pt1 | contig 47077 bp, 60 predicted proteins | sample saktaG_11_FD_190147 | JGI IMG/M metagenome (GOLD analysis project Ga0265594, IMG submission 190147) | Saline water microbial communities from Sakinaw Lake, British Columbia, Canada - sak_2011_5_24_80m | ecosystem: Environmental > Aquatic > Non-marine Saline and Alkaline > Saline ...
AACGCTGTAGAAGCTGTGAACCACGCTCTACTGAAACTGGGTTATGATGTGGTTCGAGTTCCGCTGGGGCCTCCTCTTGAGCAGACCAGAAATAAGCTCAATGAACTGGAAGTAGATTTTGCTTTCAATCTTTTTGAGGGCTTCTGCGGTTATCCCGAAACGGAAGCCGAGGTTCCCGACATTTTGTCAGCGCTGGCGATACCCTACACCGGCTGTACTGGGCCGGCACTCAGGCTAACTCTGGATAAGATTAAGACCAAGGTGATTCTAAAGTCAGAGGGAATTGACACGCCTGATTTCCAGCTATTGAACCCCGAGACAATATTGACGTTCCAGCTCGGCTATCCGTGTATTGTCAAACCACGCAGCGAGGACGCAAGTCACGGACTGTCAGATAGAAGCGTGGTGTATGATTTTGCTTCGCTCAAAGAGCAGGTTGCAAACATAAGCAACTTCTACGGTGGGCAAGCGCTGGTGGAAGAGTTCATCAACGGGCGCGAGTTTAACCTCACCGTTCTGGGAAACTCCAAATGCACCGCCCTTCCTGTGTCGGAGATAGACTACTCACTACCTACTGCAATGCCTAGAATTCTCACCTTCGCTGCCAAATGGGAGCCTGATAGCCTGTACTTTCATGGCACAAAAGTAATCTGTCCGGCCAAAATCGAAGCTGAGAGTAGAGAACGCATTACCGGGACAGCACTCGAAGCTTTTCGGCTACTTGGTTGCCGGGGCTATGCCAGAGTAGATATGCGGTTGGATGAGAAGGGACAACTTCACGTTATCGAAGTCAACTCTAACCCTGATATCTCTCCTGACTCTGGTGCTGTACGCCAGGCTGAAGCAGCCGGGATGACTTATACACAGTTCATTGATGAGATTGTGCAACTGGCTCTGAAGAAGGAATGTGATGACAGCCAAGATTCGCCCCATGGCAAAAAAAGATAAGCCAGACTTGGCGAAAATACTGCGGGATACGCCCGAATTCAAACCATCTGAGGTGGTAGTAGCGGAGGAAGTCATTGACAGCTATCTGCATGATCCCCAGGGGTCAGGCTACAATATTCTTGTGGCTGAGGCCGATTCAACTGTTGTCGGCTATGTTGGCTATGGGCCTACCCCACTCACTGAAGGTACCTGGGACATATACTGGATGGCAGTAAGACCGAAGAGGCAAGGCCAGGGTATAGGCAGTGCTCTAATAGCATTTGCTGAGGAACAAATTAAAAAAGCTCAGGGAAGACTGGCAATCATTGAGACATCTTCCATGCCGGAATACGAAAAGACGCGGCGTTTTTACCTTAGCCATGGGTACAAAGTGGTCTGCCTGTTTCCCGACTTCTATGCCCCTGGAGATAATAAACTGATACTGCAAAAACGGATGAGTTAGAGTCGGTAGAGAATTAGCTAATGACCACATAGGTAACACTGGGCTACGGGTTTTGGTAAGTTCCCTTTCAATATATTCTACAGGGGTAAGATAGAAAAGAGACAATCTCTTCCAGTACATGATGAGCCTGGAGGGAAGGACGATTTCTAATTCTGGACTGCACCACTATGATTAAGCAGAAATTATCTCGTCATGAGGGATCAGTATTGTAGGGGAGGGTTTTATACCCTCCCGCGATAGCCCATTGCCAGGCACCACATCACTCCCATGGCGGGGATAAACCCCGCCACTACAACCAGAACAGCATCTTTGATACAATGCATGAGAGCTTTTATAGCCAACCATGAGGAGAGACCATGAAAATTGCCGTCTCATCGGATAGTGCAGACTTAGAAGCTAAAGTAGCGCATAAGTTTGGAACTTCAAAGTACCTGGTGATTATCGACCTGGAAAGTGGAGATTTTGAGGCAGTGCCAAACCCGGGTGCCTCAGCGCAACGTGGTGCCGGCATGCAAGCTGTTGTCCTTGCTGTCAGCAAAGATGTTGAAATAGTTTTGACGGGATATTGCAGCCCAACTGTGAAGAGTCACCTTACGGCCAATGGCATAGAAGTTATCTCCGATCTCAGTGGCACAGTAAGCGAGCTTGTGGAAAGGTATAAGAAAGGTGATTTGGGCAAGCACAAAGAGGCTGAACTCGGGCACAGGCCAGGATGGGCTAAGATTGATAAGGCGCTTTTCAAGCATACGATCAGGACTTCTGCTAAGCAGTTTGGCACATTGCTGCCCGTCATGGCGGGTGTTGTGATGCTCATGGGATTGTTTAGCGCCTTTGTTCCCAGAAATTTCCTGGTCTCCATCTTCTCGGGTAACCGGGCATTGGATACTCTCTGGGGGGCGTGCTTCGGCAGCATTACTGCAGGAAATCCAATCAATAGCTATATCATCGGGCACGAGTTACTGGCATGTGGCGTCAGCCTGCTCGCTGTGACTGCTTTCATCGTAGCATGGGTTACCGTGGGCTTGATTCAGTTGCCAGCCGAGATAGCAGCTCTTGGGAAGAGATTCGCACTGGTTAGAAACGCCGTGTCCTTTGTTCTGGCGCTGGGTGTAGCTACTCTTACAGTGTTAGTTTTTAATTTCGTTGTGGGGTGAGTTTATTGAGAAAGAATAATCCACAGACTTTGACCTGGAAACGCCGCGCCATGCGGATGCTGCTCTTCCCCGGCTCGGTACTGGCCATTTATGGGATCTTATATGCTGTTAACCCGGATAAGATTTCTATCGCCCTCAAAGGCGTTGGTAACATCTTTTCCCAGATGATTCTGCCGCTTAGCCTGGTCTTTGTCTTCATGCTAGCCTTGAATCTTTTCTTAAAGCCAGCACAGATTGTAAAGTTTCTTGGTAAAGGAGCTGGCATCAAAGGCGTCATGCTCTCAGCGGCAGCGGGAATTATCTCAACCGGCCCTGTTTACGCCTGGTATCCTCTGCTCAAAGACCTGCGAGAGAAAGGAGCTGGGGGCTCCTTTATGGCTATTTTTCTGGGCAACAGGGCTATTAAACTACCCCTCCTGCCCATAATGATTTCATACTTCGGTTGGGTATATGTAATAATATTGACTGTATTTACTATCCTGGCCTCTATCATTGCCGGTTATGCTGTAGGCGTTCTAGTGGAAGAAAGAAACAGCGGCAATGGCCGCAAAATTCAACAGGAGAATGTGTAAGAGATGGAGAGACTTCTTCTCGGGGAAAGAAGGAAGGAAGATGATTTGAAAATGTGAGGCATTGCCAGCCGAATATAATGATCTTAGTAAAGGAGGATACAATGTTGAAAGACGAGGTAAAACGAATTGCATTGAGTGAGGGAGCAACTAAGGTGGGGATTGCCTCTGTGGAGAGTTTTGCAGGCGCACCACATGGGTACGCACCTGGTGATTTCATACAGGGTGCCAAGTCAGTGATTTCGGTTGGGGTAAGGTTACTTGACGCGGCCGTAGACAGGATTAGATTGTTCGTGAATTCCCAGATGATTCCGCGAGAGTTAAGAATGCCTGTACAGGAATACATCTATGACACGGTAGCCTATAACATGGTGAACGCACGGTTAGAGCGAATTGGATTGTCGATTGCTCTGTTTTTGGAAAAACAGGGATATCCGTCGATGTGTTTTCCGGCAACCTATGATAGGAATTATGATGAGCTGATGAGTAAGATTCCCAATTATCAGGCCTTTTTTTCTCACAGGCATGCTGCTGTCAGGGCTGGCTTAGGGGAGTTTGGTTTAAGTAATCTTGTTCTGACGCCTGAATATGGCCCAAGAATGCGATTCAATTCAGTAATAACAAGCATGCAACTGGAGCCGGATTCCATTATCGCAGAAAAGTTATGCATAAGGGACTGCACATTGTGCCAGGAATCATGCGCATTGTGCGTCGATAACCCCAAGACAGCTATACTGGCGCCCATAGAGAATCTGAAGTGGAATGAAATATGGCTAGACCCGCCTTCTGTTACAGATAAGCACGCGTGCGCCTCCGGGAGATGTGCGGGCGAATGCATGAGGGTGTGCCCGGTGGGCAGCAAGAGAACACATACTATCCAGGGGAAACGGAAGAGCTCAAGATAGCTGGCAATAGCTATGATTTCATGTCTCCATGAGTTAATGCCCTTAATGAAGTTGACATAATCACTCATGAAACGATAAACAAGAAGGAGGATGATATGCCACCTCGGCTAACGAATAGGAAAGCACAACGACATCGGGATGATCTTATCGGAGAACATAAAATTGGTGATGCAGGGCAGATGATACTGGCCTGTCTGTTTATGGCAATATGGATAGCCGACTCGTTCTTTTTCAAGCGCACAACTGTCCTCGACCAGTACATGCCACTTAGTGTCAAAATACCTCTGGGAATCGTTCTGCTTATATTATCAGGCTATCTGGCAAGAACGGGGCTTTCTATCGTGTTCGGTGAAAAAAGGCAGAAACCAGGTGTAATCAAGAAGAGTGTATTCAATGTAGTTCGCCACCCAATATACCTGAGCGAGATTTTACTTTATCTTGGTTTACTAATGCTGAGCATGTCACTGGTGGCGGCTGCGATTTGGGTTATTGCTATTGGATTCTTGCATTACATCTCACGTTACGAAGAAAAATTACTACTTGCGCGCTTTAGTGAGGAATATGAGCAGTATATGAGGGAAGTGCCAATGTGGATACCGCGTCTTCGGAGGAAGTGAACAATGCCACTCATTCCATCATTTCTAACCAATTGTGCGTATCGCTACTGCTTATGGCACCACCTACAACCCTGCAAATGCCGGGGGTACTTTCTGGCGATTTGTGTAATAGTTAGTTGACAGCCATTGAAAAAGGTTTATAATCATTATGAGCTCATGTTTTACCGGGGAAAACGAGGAGTAGCGGAATTGAGGATTAACTGGAAGTTTCTAAGTCTATTATTGATGGTAGTGGGCTTGATAATTGTGGCACTTCCCGGTCAAATATTAGCCCAGGACAATAAAGTCGAGCTAACTTTGCGGTTGCTTCCCGGGTATTATTATAGCGAGGTAACTCCCGGCGAGAGTAAAACTCTATACCTGGAAATCGAGAACTCCGGCGATAAAGCGATTACTAATATAGAGTTGTTCTCTGATAAACCAAAAGGATGGACTGTTGATTTTGAACCTGAACACATAGATTACCTCGCTGCCGACAGTCATCAGAGCATTGATGTCCATGTAGTAGCTGGCACGGATACTGTTAAAGATGACTACACATTGACGCTAATTGCTGAGGCAGACCAAACACGAGCGGTAACAAGTACCGTTCTACGTGTAGAGAATGCTTTTTCCCCCTGGCGATGGATTGGTTTAGGAGTGGGTGTCCTGGTCATTGTGCTGTTTGTAGTTCTTTATCGCCGCTTTGGCCGAGAATGAATATTTTATTGAAATCACCAATTTACGAGAGGAGGAAACATGATTGAGAGAGTTCATGAACACATTATTGGCGAGTTAAAGGCAAATGCCCATACCGATACTATTTTTGCTATTACGGCCATCTTTCTGAACCTGATAATTCTGGGCGTAAATTCCGCAATCTCTGGTTCGAATGGGGGCACTAGCCAGACAATCGTGATGTTTACCCTTGTCGCCCTCATAATAGTTGTCAATTTCGTCGCCGAACTTGGATTAATTCGAGGTCGGCAGATGAGGAAGAAACTGCTGGGCGGGTTGCTAAAAATGTATAAAGACCAGGAAGTGGAAGGCTACTATGACTCCTCCCTTCTTAATGATTACACTACAAGGTATAACCTGTTCATGCTCGCCGTTCTTTTTACCGGCGTGACCGCTATAGTTATTCCCTTTATTCTCCGCTAGCGTCTTCCGTGGTGCTCGTGTTCCGCCAACATGCTGGCTGGAGAATTTAGGTACAGGCGTATATTCCAGTGCGGGGGACTTTAATAATGTATGAAGGGCATACCATCAGGATTAGCCGGCACCGAGTTTTTAAAGTAACCCTGCTGCCGGGCTGAGCTTTCCGTAGCGTTTGTTATTCGAGGGTGGCAGGTATCTCATATTATTAGAAAACTATAGTAAAAAGAGGGAGAAAATGACAGTCATCTTAGACCCAATCTATATTTTGAATCTGGTTCTCTGTATCATAATATTTGTTTTAGGTTGTGTAGGCCACAAGAGAACAGGAGACAGGGTGCCTTTGTATATTGGCATAGCATTTGGGCTCTTTGCTGTGTCGCACCTGGCAACGTTCCTGGGATTAAAGGAGACTTTAACGGTACCTTTGATTGTGATTAGAACGCTGGCTTATCTTATAGTTATATACATTCTGTATAGAGTGGCATTCAAGCGATAGACAGCATTTATTGATTACAGTAACCAGTGTTAGTATATATCTCTTGTTGGTATCCTTTCCTCTTTATCTTAATTGCCAGTGCACCACGTCACCTGTAAGGCGGGGATAAACCCCGCCACTACTTTGCCTGTTTGAGAACCCGTTGAACGCAATGGCGATTTGTTATAAGGTAGCTAATATTATTGGCTGCTCTGCTGTATAATGAAAGCAGGAGAAGTACTCTTACTATGCCGGCAGTTGAAGTTAAGCATATAGTCAAGTCCTTTGCAGATAAGGCTGTGGTTAATGACCTATCTTTTTCTGTCGCTCAGGGTGAGATATTCGGTCTAATTGGTCCCAATGGTGCTGGCAAGACCACCACTATAAGGATGATGATGGACATCATCAAGCCAGACTCAGGCGGCGTGACAATCCTCGGCGAGAAGTTGAGTGAAGCTAGCAAGAATAAGCTTGGCTACTTGCCTGAGGAAAGAGGACTGTATAGGAAGCTGACTGTCATCGACTCTATCATCTACCTTGCCTCGCTGAAGGGCATGGACAGGCACTCAGCCGAGGAAAAAGCTAATGAGCTGCTCAATCAAACAGGTATGCTGCCCCACAAAAGCAAGAAGATTGAGGAGTTGAGCCGGGGCATGGGGCAGATTATCCAGTTCATCGTTACTATTATTCATAACCCGAAACTGGTTATTCTTGACGAGCCCTTTGCCGGACTCGATCCGGTTAACACCGAGTTACTGAAAAGGATGGTCGCTGACCTGAGGAATCAGGGTAAAGCTGTAATCCTTAGCACACACAGGATGAATGAAGTAGAGGAGCTTTGCGACCGCATATTGATGATAAACCACGGCCGCTCGGTCCTTTACGGTAATCTGACTGAAATCAAGTCAAGGTATAGAAGTAATTCAGTTATTCTGGATTTTGATGGGAAGCTAGAGGAGGTGACGGGAGTTACCGAGAAGCGCACTCACAAAGGCTACGTTGAGCTAGTCCTTGAGGGAAATACAACTCCTCAGCAGCTCCTGGAACGTTTGGTTAGTACCGGGATAACAATCAATCGCTTTGAGGTAGCTACTCCTACACTAAACGAAATCTTCCTGAGGGTTGTGGGCAAAAATCATGAATAAGACGTTTCTGATATTCAGACATGAATTTCTGCACACGATAAAGAGGAGAGGGTTTATCATTATGACCCTTATCGTGCCACTCGTAGCCCTCCTGGCCATAGGCGTTACCCAGCTCGTATCAGGAATTGCCAAGCCGACAGCGGAAATAACGACTATTGGATATGTGGATGAGTCCGGTGGATTCGCCCAGTATACCAGCCAGGGAAACATAAGGTTGGTTCGCTTTGATACACCGGAGGATGCAACTAAAGCGCTGGTCAATAATGATATTAAAGAGTATTTCGTCATTCCATCGGATTACGTTTCGATTGGAGTGATTAAGCGTTATACCCTGAAAAAACAGCTAGGTGCACCAGCCGACATTACGGCGGCGATTAAGGATTTCCTCTTAAGTAATCTGTTGGTGGGGAAGGTACCCTCGACAACCATAGCCAGGATTGAAGCACCCTTGAATCTGGTTACCATCAAGCTTACTGAAACCGGCGCCATAGCTCCGGAGCAGGGTGGATTGGGGAATTTTATCATTCCTGGTGTTTTTAGCATGCTACTCGCGCTCTCCATCATGTTCTCCTCCACTTATCTGCTGCAAGGGCTTAGCGAGGAGAAAGAGAATCGCCTTATAGAGATATTATTGTCTTCCGTTTCCGCCAGGCAATTACTAACCGGCAAGGTTTTAGGGATTGGTGCTGCCGGGCTGGTGCAGGTAGTCGTCTGGGTAATCTCAGCGCCACTCTTGTTGAGAATGGCCTCATCCAATTTCGGTGGCTTTATCAGCACAATACAATTACCAGCTAACTTCCTTGTTCTGGCTGTAGTGTATTTCATCCTGGGTTACTTGTTGTTCGCCGTGATTTCGGCAGGCATCGGCGCCATCAGTTCCAGTTCCCGTGAAGGACAACAACTGATCGGGATTTTTACACTTCCCTTATTGATACCCCTCTGGTTAACGTCTCTACTTATAGCGTTTCCGGACAACCCAATCTGGGTAATTCTTACTATTTTCCCTCTCACAGCTCCTGTGGAAGCGATAATAAGGCTCGGCGTGAGTGAAATACCTGCATGGGAACTGGCTGCCAGTATAGCGGTGCTGGTACTCTCCATCATTGGGATTTTGTCACTGACCATCAGGGTTTTCAAGGCTTACTTATTGATGTATGGCAGAAGACCAAAACTCGGGGAAATTATCCGAAGTCTCAGGAGTGCATAGGCTATAGTATCCGGCTATACGCATGAAATCGGACATGCCTGTCTAGGGGAGGGTTTTACACTCTCCCGAGCATTGGTTCACAATAACGACAACAGGTCTTCTTTTATGGCTGATAGCTGGTAGCTCCTCTCCACCCCGACACCGGGTAGATTCCTGCCTTCGCAGGAATGGCAAACCTCTGTTCGTCATTGTGAATGTATTCCCTCTCAATTGTTCCCGGCCGATGGCTCCTGGATAATTCAAAAACTGTATAGTATGTCCTGGACACCGCACAACATGCCATTGACAGAATACGGCTGCTGAGCTAGATTTTGGGTGGAGAATATCTGAAGGAGAATATTAGTCATGAAGCATGGTATTGCTTACGAGAGAGCATCAAGGAGACTATCAAGGGTAGAAGACCGTGAGATTAGTCTTTTGTTTCAAAGGGTAAACTTCTTCTTGGTATTAATGGCATTCCTGATTACAGGCTTTGCTACTCTAGTTGTTAAAAATTGTGGGCTATCTGGTAAACCTCTTAATCTCGCTTACATTATCGTTGCCACTGGGGAGTACTCCGCTGTATTTTTCACATTTATCAATTATTTGAATTCCAGAATCATCTGGCAACTAGGGCAACATAGCTTAAAGCTAGAAGAGGATTTCAACGAACGAAGCAGAAGGGTAACGTTTCCAATTGCAGAAATACACCGCATAGTACAATCAACAATGAAGAAAGGGTATTGTGGCATACTTAAGCAGCTGGTCTGTGAATTGTGGCTATTGTGCATAGATCCATATCGAGCATCAAAGAAGAGTATTGGCAACCATAGCTATTTAATACCCTTAGGTTTTGCTGTTTTCTGGGTAGTAGTTTTCTTCGCAGTATTACCTTGGGACTGGAAGGTAGCTGCAGTTTTTCTTGGACTAATTCCGCTTTTTCTACTATTATGTCGCATCATTAAGGGATTACTATACCTTGTACCACTTTCTTCAGAATGACTGGCATTGCCTTTCTGATGATGAAAAGCAATGGGTCAAGAGCTTTGTGTGGATGGTAAGCGAAATCATTAAGAAGATAGACTGCCAGCGTAACTTATGCGGCCAGCCAGCACGTAGATTAGTATTATTTTTTCACCCCGTATAGTATACATCTCCAGCACAGCTGTCAGAATCTATCTTTGGGCTGTCTCGGACATGCCTGCCCATGGCAGTTGTGTCACCGGCTAAGTTAGAATTGCCGACATCGGACTTGGCCGTGTTTTTAAAGTGTGGTCATCCGGGCTATAATGTTAATAAGGTACTTCACCCTGATGTAGAGTTACTCTCTTGAGTGAAAAGAAAACCAGGATAAGTATCAAAACTTGACAGATAGGAGGTTATTCTATATGGCTAAAGTAGCTATTGGTGCACGTACATTTCTTTACCCACTCCCCGCTGTTCTTGTCGGAGCTAACGTTGATGGAAAGCCGAACTTTTCCACATATGCCTGGTGCGGAATCGTAAACAGTAGCCCGCCGATGCTCTCCGTTGCCTTTCAGCACAGGCGCCATACTTTGAAAGGCGTTAAACAGAATGGCACATTCTCTGTGAATATCCCCTCCACGGAGTTGGTAAAAGAAACAGATTACTGTGGGATTGCCTCAGGAAGAAAGACCGATAAAGTCGCTGACTGTAAATTCAACGTCTTTTACGGTAAACTCGAGAATGCACCATTGATTAGCGAGTGTCCTGTGAACCTTGAGTGCCGCGTTCTGCATATTCTAAACCTGGGAAGCCATGAGATGGTCGTGGGACAGATTAAAGAGATTTACTGTACAGACTCATGTCTGACTGATGGCGAGCCCGATGTAAGTAAGATCAAGCCTTTTCTCTGGGCGATCGACCCGGCGAACCAGTATCTGGAATTCGGCAAGTCTATAGGCAAGGCGTTCAGCATAGGGAAGCAGGTGAAGGGGTAAGCTAAAGTCAAAGCATTCGGAGTGGCTGGAGTTTGCTAACTGCATACAGTGCAAATTCCCATAGTGCTTTCAAGACACGATATGCTTCTGGTAATGGCATTCTCAAGATTTCCATCCCGAATTGACTCTCTGCCCTTTTCAATCCTTCCTCGATAATATAGACTAGCTTACATTGCCGTCAATTTATTGTTGACATGATAAGATTATCGGTAGTATTATTAGTATACTAATAATTGCATTACTGGAGGGAGGAAATAAATGGGTGGGAAAGCAAAGACAGAAAAAATGTCAGTTACGTTACCCAGGGAACTGGCTGGTGAAATCCGTTTTATCGCGCCCCGGGGAGAGATAAGCTCTTTTTTTACTGAGGCGCTGGAGCATTACATAGCCTATCGCAAGCAGAAGATAGCCCTGGAGAAAGGGTTTGGTGCCTGGAAGGATAAGAGCCATCCTGACCTGGCTACTCCTGGAGATTCCACTGATTATGTTCGTGCTATCAGGGAAGCAGACCTGGAACGACAACAGCGATTAGCGGGCGTCAGTGAAAAGTAGCCGGGTAAAGGGTATCTCTTGCCTGGTGGATACCGATATCGCCATTGATTTCCTGAGGCGGCGTGACTATGCTCAGAAGCTACTTGAAAGCTGGACTGGGGAAGGACTTCTGGCAATAAGCGCCCTTACCCATCTCGAGATATATCAGGGGATGAAAGCAGGAGAAGAGAAGGCGACCAACGCTTTCCTCGACAACCTTGTTTCTGTTACCGTAGATATACCGATTGCCCGGCGGGCAGGTACGATGCTGGGAGAGCTTCGCTCAAAGGGGATGACGATTGGTATTGCCGATGCCATCATCGCCGCGACGGCTTTACAGTTCGGCGCTCCACTGCTGACCAACAATGTTGGGCATTATCCTTTTCCCAACTTAAAGGTTATCAGGGGGCTGGAGGTTTAGCTATTGGCTGGTGATTTAAAGCCGATACAGAACTATATATACGTCATTAAAAAGGCTCTGGCGACTGGTGAAGCTACTGAACACACCCACCGCCCTGCCCTGTAAACCTTGCGTGCCGTGCTCTGCATATTCTAAACCTGGGAAGCCATGAGATGGTCGTGGGACAGATTAAAGAGGTTTATTGTACAGACTCATGTCTGACTGATGGCGAGCCCGATGTAAGTAAGATCAAGCCTTTCCTCCAAAACGTGAAAATGGCCACGCCATCGCAAATACTTGATTACATTACCCATTATGGGGAAGATGATACCCGAAATAGGTAATAATCATGAATAGTGATTTGGAGTACTTAAAAGGGGTAACTAATTAAATGGAAAGATCTCTATCATGTGTTGCTGGACATTGGAGTATCGACGATCAATTAGGTATCGCTAAACTTGGGGTTTCTTATGATGTTACTAAAGATGCAGGCACAATGCTTATCGACAAAGCTACTATGGGAGCAGCGAAAATAGTTGTTGGGCTACTCGCCGATAGAATCTTCAATGGGCTTCCAGTTAGGCACATTAAACTTGAGAGATTAGAAGATATAGGTGCAGGTTTATGGGAAGAATTAGTTTTCGTCATTGTGAGGAGCGTCAGCGACTGAAGGATCTCTCCGAAGTCATCTAGCGTGTAACATACAGCGATAGATTATAGGTTAGATTCCTTTGTATGTGTTCTTGCTGCGACGAGCCACGCGCAGTATTACTACCACCTTTTGCTCTTTATAGACCTCATAAACGACTCGGTAGCTTCCTACCCTGGTGCGATAGGCTCTCTCAGCCCCTTGAATTTTACGCACTCCATCAGGGTAAGGGTCATCAGCCAGAGCAAGTATGTCCTGTTCCAACCTCTGGCAGAGCTGAGGGGGCAGGTGTTTGAGGTCTTTTGCTGCCGGCGGTGAAATCTCTACCCTATAGGGCATCTGTTTTGGTCTCAGCTTTCAGCCTGGCGAAGAACTCGCTGGCCTCTATGCCTCCCTTCTTCTGCCACTCAGCCCGGGCTGCCTCTATTTCAGACAGAAACTCAGCATCTTCTTGAGCCTCCAGCCACTCCGTTAGTGCCTGGCTGACAAGTTTCTTCACTGGTTGATTACGCCTGGCTGCCTCTACCTTCACTGTGGTGTATAGGGCATCGTCATCGAAAACTACAGTCATCTTTTTCATCGAGTCACCTCCCCGTATAGCCGTATATATGATTATGCGACAGTACCATAGAGTTGTCAAACAGCAAGTAGCTTATGTTTCATAGCTCGTAGGTGATGGCTCCTGGATAGTTCAAAAACTGTATAGTATGTCCTGGACACCGTACAATCTGCTCTTGAATTTTTATTCTCAGTAATTTAGATTATTAACGTGGGCAATTCGAGAATGTATGGTAACAAGCCTTATTTCGTAGCCGTTATTCATGGTGGTCCTGGAGCACCCGGTGAAATGGCACCGATTGCCAGAGAACTCTCGCTGAATACAGGCGTGTTGGAGCCATTACAGGCAGCAGAAACAGTTGAGAGACAAGTGGAGGAATTGAGAAGCGTCCTGGAAACTCAGGGGGCTGCCCCGTTCATCCTGGTCGGCTTTTCCTGGGGAGCCTGGCTTGGGTATATGTTAGCTAGTGCCTACCCATTTCTCGTGAAAAAACTCATACTCATAAGTAGCGGGCCATTTGAGGAAGAATACACTCACCAAATAATGGAGACGCGACTGAACCGCCTTGACGAAACGGAGAAGAAGGAGGTTTTATTCTTGTTAGCTACATTGAATTCCCCTACTTCTAACAGTGATTGTTTTGCACGATTCGGGGAATTGATGAATAAGGCCGACTCTTATGACCTTTTGACTCATGAAACAGAAGTAATGTTTAGCGACCCCAACATTTATCGGGGTGTATGGGAGCAAGCCTGCAAATTGAGAAGCAATGGGGAACTAATAAAGTTGGGGGCAAGAATCAAGTGCCCGGTAGTGGCAATCCACGGCGACCATGATCCTCATCCAGCCGAAGGTGTCAGGGGTCCACTTTCCCATGTTCTCGAGGATTTCCGCTTTATCCTTTTGGAAAAATGCGGACACCGTCCGTGGCTAGAACGGCACGCCAGGGATGATTTCTACCGTATACTTCGTAGAGAGATTGTCAACAAGCCACAAACGGGATTGTTGTCATAGCATAAGGCTGGTCCGATTTGCAGGCTCTAGTCCCCTCCAATACAAGATGAGCCTGAGAAGTTAGGACAACTGGATCAGCATTCAGCCTACAATTGTTTCCACCCTTTTGTGTATCTTTATGCCCCACTCTCTCATTAACTTGAAGTATGTCTCTCTTTCTTCCCTGGTAAACACCTCCGGAGGAAACACACCTGTGTGCTTAACTTGTCCGCGTAGCAGCATGAGTGAGAATAGAGCTCCTGAAACCGCAGTGGCATAAGATACATCGCTGGCTCCAGGAATCCTTTCGCAGGCCTCTGTAGCGTTTGGGCCCTCTGTCCATAGCTGGTAGTGCATATCCCTGCCTGCCTTCTGACCCCATACGTCCACCGTCACCATCATCCTGCTGGTGAGTTCTCCGCTCTTCGTTAGCTTCACTAGCTCCTTCGCACTGGGCGTAGGAGGTAGCAACTTCAAGAACACACTCATGGGGGCTATTTTCTTGCCGTCAACCTCGATGGGTTCTCTGCTCATCAGGTGAAGGTCGCTGATAGACTTCCATAACATCATGGCAGGTTCACCCATCTTGAAATCCACATATCTCACTGGTTTCCCAATGAATTTAGGAAGGGTCAATGGCTCTTCATGGCTATGGTAGTACACCTTTCCTCTGGCATTCACAGGCGGAGGAAAATCGTATTCCTCTTCTCCGCTGAAAATGGGCATTTTCTTGTAGCCATTGTCCCATATCGTGGCAGGTGAGTTGAGGTCTCCCATGTAAGTCTGTGGTTGCCATAGCACTACAGGTTTTTCGGATTCAGTTATGGCGTAATCTTTCATTTTTATGCTATCAACTTCATCCAGCTCATCTGCGGCTTCCTTAGCCAGAACATTTGTGGTGCCGGCATCGCAACCTGCCAGGATAAGTGCTTTGTGGCCACAGTTCTCCCACTTCGCAGCATACTTCAACTCTGCCACAGGCTTGTTCTCGTCTCCTCCTGGAAAGTATCCGCTGGTTGCCATGTCCTCGTAATCCGTTTTCGCTTCATAACAGGCTTCCATTATGTTGTCGTTGAACCTGCCCAGGGTAGCATTTATTACCAGGTCGAACTTCCCCTCCCTCATGACTTTTACCATGCCGCTTATATCACTGGCATCCAAGCTCAGTGTTTTCAGTTTGCTGCTCCCGTTGGTCTCTACAACCTCTGCCATCCTCTTTGGGTCGATATCACCCAGAACGATTTCCGAGACGTCATCAGTTCTTGAAAGCACCCAGCTTATCACAGTTCCCTGCGCTCCAGCTCCGATTATCAATACCTTTTTCATGTTATCTACCCTCCTTCTTTAATAAAGTTCAATTGTACCATTATGCCAATAGTTCTGTCTCGGCTCGCTTTAGAATTTTGGATACTTCCTTTTGAGCATCCCCACCTTAACCCTCCCTCCGTTCAGGTTCATCTCGTATTGGAAGAGGCTCCGCCCATGTTAAATCATTTACGGTGTGCTATAGTGATATGCTTCAGTACATAGCCAGAGGGAACCTTCATGACCCTAATCAAGAAATTGCGAGAGACATTCTATGGTTGGTGGGTAGTAGCTGCTTCTTTTGTGCTCTTCCTATTTGTTGGGGGCACAACTTTCTATGGCTTCACTGCTTTCTTTAATCCGATAGTTGCTGAGATGGGCTGGAGCAGGGCTCAGACATCCTTTGCCTTTTCTTTAAGGAGCATTGAGGGTGGTATGCTGCGGCCAATCTTTGGTTTTCTCGTTGATCGTGTGGGCCCGCGGAAATGCATCTTTGTAGGCATGTTAGTCATAGGAGTTAGCCTCATCTTGATGAGCCGCACCGATTCTCTCTATTATTTCTATGCCATCTTCCTTCTACTGGCGCTGGGCGCTAATGCTGCACTTGGCCTTGCCGAGTATACAGCCGTGGCTAATTGGTTCAAGCGGCGCCGCTCTTTTGCTTTGGGAGTCCTTTCCGCAGGATATGGCCTCTCCGGTGTAATGACTCCAATACTCGTATTTCTAATTAACGCCTACAATTGGCGGGTTACCATGGTTATTATGGGGATAGTCACATTGGTCATTGGGCCCCCGCTGTCGCTGTTCATCAGGCACCGTCCCGAACAGTATGGTTACTTGCCAGACGGTGATAAGCCTGGAGACACAGTGGCTCTACCCCGTCATGGTGGTGTAATTAAGCCGGGGAGTGCTATGGCAATGGGGAAAGAGCTTAGCGTGAAGCAATCCTTAAGAACACGAACCTTCTGGATGCTGCTCCTCTTTAACTTGTTCAGCGGCTTTTCTGTAACTGCCATCGCGGTGCATGAAATGCCCTATCTTATTAGCCTGGGCATAACAGAAAAATTGGCTGCTCTTACCATGCTGGGCATTACTACCAGCAGCCTCATTGGTAGATTGGGCTTTGCCTGGCTTGGGGATACTTACGATAAAGGGCGTTTACTGGCAATAGCAGCTATCCTGCAAACCGTAGGTATGTTCATCTTTGCCAACATTCACAGCCCCTGGATGATTATTCCCTTCCTCCTGACCTATGGACCGGGGTATGCCGCGAGATTCCCGTTGTCGCCAGCAATTCAGGCGGATCATTTTGGCACAAAGACGTTTGCTTCGCTCAGGGGCTTGTATGCTCTTGGCTTTACAATTCCCGGACTTATTGCTCCATTTTTTGCTGGTTGGGTATATGATGTGCAGGGGAGCTACCACCTGGCATTTACTATTTTTGCAATTCTGTGTATCTTCTCCATTCCAGCAGCTTTGGCTATTAAACCTACTGACACTGCGGAGTGAGTGCAGTCCACCCTTCTCAATAGTGGAGTTCGATAGGGAGCTACGGACGGTTTCCTCTCGAAAATCGTTGAGCGCGTGCTGCTGAATTTGGCTACATTCAATTTTTCTGGCGCGTTTATCGGTTTTCAAACACCTCAAGTATCTCCTCAATCTCCATCACCGAATCCCCGGCGTTTTTTACCGGGTTTTCCGCTATTGAAAAGACGTAGCCGTTCTTATGGGCGGTCAAAGTTTCTATCTCCTGTAATGTCCTCGGGCTGTAAATGATGCCAACCTTGTCTCCCTTCTTGACTATATCACCCATCTTCACCAGGGGGATGAAGACTCCACCCTTGTTGTTTCTCACAGCAGGAACTCTTTCATCCGCCACCCATTTCAAGAGATATTGCTTGGGCGGGAGTTCAATCTTACCCTCTATCATACCGAGATCAACCATGATATTCTTTAGACCTCTCGCTGCGATCTGCACCACCGACTCAACAAAGGTCGAATGACCGTCAAGCTCGGGGACTATAGTCGGTATACCGTTTTTGACACATGAACCACGAAAGGTGTTTCCACCGCCATAGGCCTCCATCTCTTTATAGAGAAGCTCAGCGCCAAAAACCCTCGCCATCCGCTCAGCCTTATCCACGACCTCCGTCGACACCCCTGCCCTGGCCCCCCGACCCTCATAGAAAACCCAAACAGGGCTTCCTCTACGGCCGGTGTGGAAGTCTATAACATAGTCTGCCTTACCTTTGACAAAGTTGACCCACCAGGCATCAACAATCCTCTCCGTTAGAATCCCGTTGGGGTCACCGAGGCCAACACGGTTCATTTGTGGGGTCATAACCTCCCAACATGCCGGAAAACTGAAACCAAGGGGATTTGGCAGACAGAAGGTTATAGCGCCTGAGAGTGTTTTGGGGTCCAGGTTAGCTAACACACGGCGTATTCCCTCGAGGGCATGAACCTCCGAGGCGTGCTGAGCTACCTGCATATAAAGCCACGGGCCATCCTTACTGCCATTAAACACTATGAAGGGTATTTCCAGAATCTGTCCATCGGCGAGAAGGTCTGGGATAGCTACGGCACCGTATGCTTTTTGTCCGGGTCCCGCAGTAACACCGGCGACAGTTATGCTCTTCTTCATCGAATCACCTCCAGTTGATAAAATTTTGATCCGGGATTCCCGGTTAAGGTAACTCGTGGTTGTTTTGCCAATTCCCCATTTTTGTGGAATGGAGTAAATTAAAAGGAGAGTGAGAAGAGATGATAAACGTATTAGGTGTAATGTTGATAATAATATTGATAATATTAGGTTTGGTATGTAGCATCTTCCTAAGAACAGGGGAATTACTTAAACATTTTTCTGATGCCCCCAAAGAGAAGAGCGAGAAGAGTAACGACCAGAAGCACGTTTGTAGCAAGGCTAAAAAGGTTACTTCGCACTAAGGTAGCAGTGAGAACTACAGCGAATAGAAGAATGAAGAATATGAGCATTTTATCTTGCATATTGCCCTCCGAAAATAAAAGCAATTCTACAAGGGGGTTAATATGAAGTCAATCGAAAAGAGGCAACAAGGAGATATGGTAGAATGGAATTATGGATAAGTGCAAGTTGGCATGGTGTAAGGTATATAAAATCAATAGCGCACTTACCTATTTTGTGGGTTGCGTGGCTTTCCCTTTGGGTTGTGTTTATGCGGGGATACTTACTGCCAGGGTGGGGATTTTGGGGAAATTGCCAATATCTGAGGAAGCAAAGGCAGAATTATATGAGAGGGCTGCTGGTATGGTAACACTCATAACTGATTATGCTCCATACTTACTCATGCTTGTAGGAGTAGCTATGCTTTTCAATACAGCCACTCATTTCAGAAGGAATTTACAAGAGAGGGGGATTGTTAGAAAAGTAGATATGACAGCGGGGGAATTGCATATTGAGATACAAAATTTGGTAGATGCATTAGATAGAACAACACTAACTCTTAAAACAGTAGCAGGACAACTTATTGAGAAGGCAAAAGAAGACAATGTTAGCAAAAAGTAACATATCCATAATACGATGCAAATACTGTGGTTCACCAAACATCATCAAGTTTGGCACTTACGAGGGCGTTCAACGTTACTTCTGTAAGAATTGCAAGCGTAAGTTTGTATTGGACACCTTGCCGAAGATGAAAACACCAATGTTATGGATAGCGGCAGCTCTGGATATGTATTATCGAGGTATGCCACTAGACAGTATCCAAGGGCACATGAAGCTAGTGTATGGTAGATACTTTTCAGAAGCGGGGATATACAAGTGGATAGTGCGGTTTACAAAGGAAGCAATTAAACAATCAAAGGACTTCAAGCCGATAGTGGGCAATAAATGGATAGCAGATGAGACAGCGATAAATATAGGCGGTAAGAAACTGTGGTACTGGGATATTATAGATACGCCTTCGAGGTACTTGTTAGCATCGCATTTATCAAAGACAAGGACTACAGAAGATGCACAGGTGCTAGTAGAGAAGGCAATAGCACGAGCATGGAAAGTGCCTAAAACTATTGTTACTGATAAGCTGAGAGCGTATATAGATGGGATAGACTTAGCCAGTGGTGGAATTGTCAGGCATGTCAGAAGCACACCATTCACAGAAGTTGACCATACGAATCTTATAGAGAGGTTTCATGGAACTCTGAAAGAGAGAACGAATGTAATACGTAACTTCAGTAATCTGAGAACAGCGAAGTTATTAACAGACGGATGGCTGGTGCAATACAATTTCTTCAAGGAGCATGAAGCGTTAGGGAATACATCGCCAGCAAAGCGCATGAATGTAGAATTACCGTTTAACAACTGGAATGATATAGCGAGAATGTCTGGCAAGGATAGCTATGTAGAGGAAGACGATATAGCGATAGCACAGCCAACAACTGAGAAGCATAGGAAGAGCGCATACATGAGGAAGGCTAAACGGGTGAGTAGGGCTAAAAAGAAGGTGGCTACGGTGAAACCAGCAAGAAGGAAAGTTGCTCCAGCAATAGGGATAATAAGATGTTAATTCACGAACCGCTTGTATATGTTCTGGTTGTAGCTGTGATTGTTCTTTCTCTAATGGTGACTAGCGAAATAGTGGGAAAAGCACAGATGCGAGAAGAATTAAGGCAACTAAAAGAAAAGCTAGTCCAACAAGAAAAAGACGCTTGTCATTATGAGAAGCAAGAAGATAAAAACTAACGCCTTAAGCGTGTTCTATGAAATAGCTAGTGTCTTTTACGGGAATCCTAATGAATTCGACTGTAGTGGCCTTTGAGTTGACTATGATATTAAACCGTTCCATTAAATCCATACCTAAAAGGCTCACCTCCTGGTACTTCGCCTCTGCTACCAGAAGCCTTGCGATGAATTCCGTGTGGCGTTCTCCATAGCTAGGTTCATGGCTTATCAGTGTAATAAAGGTCTTATCTAAACCATATAACTTTATATTCCCTCCTATGCCGCAAGCATCACCAACATAAGGTAGACCTTTCCCCTTCCAGAAAGGTTGCCCCTCTCCATTGTAGGATATACCCAACCGAACAGCATCTCTAGCTGACAGAATAGTGCTGGTAGCACCAGTATCAACTAGGAAATCGATAGTGCGAGACTCGGAATATGTCGGTGAACCTACACCAACATTTGCCTCTACGGAAAGTTGATGGCGTTTAGCTGCATAAACACCTAAACACATTGTATAACCTAGAGTAAGAGCATCTTATCACGGGGACGAACTCGAACTCCGATGAGGTCATCTTGTTCTCGATGTTCAGACAAATACTTGAGGAAGTTCCAATAATCGTTAGTGTGATGGACTACTTTACACTTGGCTACAACGATAAATTGATTAGTGAACCTTTTCTCTAAATCTTTGCTTTCTCGAACATACTCGTAGTTTTTGCTTGTCCGAATATGCCTATCTACTGTCTTCTTGGGGAGTGAACGATAAGATGCTGCCACCTACACACCTCCTTAAATACATATACTATACTGCTAAAGATACCACAATAACCATTAACCTACACTGCATGCCACTTCCTGTCAATGTTTTCATTATAACGAGAGGCTTAATGTATGTCAACCTCTTGCACTCGTTCATATGCTGACGAGCAGTGTTTTCCTCCACGACTTTAGAAATATTTATCCATTTCATCTACAACCAAAATGGAGCAGAACCGAAGTCAGTAAATACTTGACAAGTGGATTTATAGTATAATTAGGGTATGCGTAAAGAGACTATTATTGGCATTGCAATTGGTCTTATCGGTAATGGAGTGGGGGTGGGATTGCAACTGACTGGAATTACGTACCCAATAGTAGGCTGGATAATAATTGGCGTAAGCACCTTAGCGGGAATTATGCTAATTTTGTATGGAATACGCAAAAAGGGGAAAAGGGATAAGTCAGCAATTGGACTTTTGATAGGTCGTTCTGTTGGTGGGAAAGTTATCAATTGCCATGCTAGTGGTAAAATTACAGCTCATGGGAAACCAGAAGGTGTGGATGTGGGTTCACTTATTGGTCAATCGGAAAACACCGAGGTTAAGGATAGTTCGGCTGAAGCGGAAATCGAATATAGACAAGATTAGGTCTGGGTAGAGAGACCTACTACATATAGTGCCTTGTGAGTTAATAAGATAGGCATAATATATAAATAGGATATAATTTTTCTAAGGGGGTGATATTATGGCTGAGTTTCCAGATAGCGTTGTGGAGCAAGCATGGACAAGGTCTGGTGGGAAGTGTGAGTGCGTACGAACCACGCATGGGCATACTGGCAGATGTAACAAAGAGCTTTATAAGCACCGACGAGGGGAGAGAGATAGTGAATATTGCTGGGAAACCCACCATATAAGTGCCTCGGGTGAGGGCACGCTCTCCAATTGTGAAATCCTCTGTTGTAAGTGCCATTACGCAACATTCTAATAATTACCTTACAGTTAACGAGATAGTAGAACGGCAATTGGACAAACGGTTAAAATGGTAAAACAACCACGAGTTAACTTAACCGGATTCCCCATATCAACTCGTAGTGAGCTGACCTCGTCCCTCTTTGAGTTTTGCGCCTATTGTATACCCAGCGCATACGATTGTCCAAAACTTGTTGACACATCCGTAGCTATAAGTAACCTTTCACCACTTTTAACACCCGTGTTCAGTTTGAGCATGCTTACCACGCCTTTCTCGATTTTCCCCTTCTCTGCCATGCTATATCTCCCTTCTCGTATGCTCGGTTGCACAATATGGCGTTTTGTCTAGTAGGACAAGTTACCATATCCAGTTTCGTAGTCATTATCGTGGGTGCTATAATCTCGATGAGAATTTCGAATCAGGCGAAGCCTCACTTAGCCTATATACCTGTTGAGTGCAATTGACCCTAGACGTGAGGACCAAAAGATGACAACGTATGTGGAGAGACCTATTCTATACCAGTACTTTAGAAAATCGGCGGATGTGCTACTTGCGAAATACGAGAGATCAAAAACGCAGGAAGTCTCTGGCGATTTGGGGCGCAATCGAGAGTTGTTCTGCAGCGAATTCCTCTATTCTTCTTGATATAATCGGGTATTAGAGATTTCTTAAGCCAAATTCATCTTTACCAGGATTTCTTTAAGCTCAGTTTTTTCTTTGTCGGTAAGGCCGACAAGAGGTAATCTAATTTCACCGCCTCTTAAGCCGACGATATCCATGGCTGCCTTAGTAACAGCGACACTCATGATGCCGCCATCTAAACCAGCACCGGTATGCGGGCCATGATTCGCCGTTACTTTCCCGTTAAAACTGAAGAAAGGGTCGAGAAACCTTACTATATCAGCCGCTTTACCGAAATCTCCAGCAGACACAGCTTCATACACCGAATAGGATAGGTCTGGAGCGAAATTAGCTGTGCCACTAACAAAGCCGGGAGAACCATAAAGAGATTGCATAGAGTAGAAGAATTCAGCTAATCCGGATAATACAGCAGCGTCTTTCGGGTCAACTGCCTTTCGCATTGCATAATAAGAGGCAATGCTTGGAGTATTCTCTTTCGCCGCTATTATATTTGGTATTTTGGATATTTTAGCCATTAGATGCGGCTTAATCCAGGAACCAGATACCGCCGGGTAATTATAAACCAGCACACCGATATTCACGCTTGCCGCTACTTGTTTGTAATGCTCGTACATACCTTCTTCCGTCGGGATCATATAGTAGGGGAGAATAACCTGAACCCCATCTGCCCCAACAGATTCAGCATACTGGCACATCTTGATGGTTTCACGGGTTCCGGGGCGACCTACTCCTCCCGCCATGACTACATTCTTCCCTTTTGCTTCTTCTACAACCATTTTAATAACGGCTTTACGCTCATCATCGGACATGCTATAGAATTCGCCGGTAGTTCCCAGAGGGGTGAGCACAAAATCCTTACCCGCTGTACGTTCAAGTAACCAGCGGGTGTTAGCTCTCATCCCTTCCAGGTCAAGACTGCCATCCTTATTGAATGGCGTCGTTTGCACGATAGTGACACCTTTCATAGCTGCTTTTACTGCACTCAGTTCCATTATCATTCCTCCTATATTAAATCTTATGCCTGGCAGATTAACTCAGTAGAATGATACCACTGAAACGTTCTCTTGAGAAGGAATTTATTAATACCGGGTCCGTTTCACAATGACCTGCCCCTCAAAAAATAGTCCAGCAATAATGCTAAACTGAAGAAAGGGTGAATATGCCTCGTATTATTACGCTCAGAAAGTAAAATCCGGGCGACGTGGATGCCACTTCATCTTTCTGAAATATCAACCATTTTAGGTTTGACTAGCGAGTAAAAGTCTTGCCATTTCATTTCTATTGAATGAGTATGTACTCCCGGATTGAAGGAAATGGTATCATTCGTTGATAAAGAATTGTCAGCATAAGTAGGCAGCCTAATAAGATTACCGAAGGGATAACAAGCTCCGATTTCACAACCCATTGTATCTTTTACCTCTCCTGGAGAAGCAAACCGAAGGTTCTTAATCCTAAGTAATTTTTTTGATTTCTTGGAATCAAGTTTACGGTCACCTGGTAAAAGAGCCAAGATAAATCCATTCTCACTCTTTAAGAGCAGGGCTTTTGCTCCTTGGCTTGCTGATATACCTCTGATTTGAGCTGCCTGGGCACTGGTATATACTGGTTCGTGTTCAATATCCTTATATGAAATGTTATGGGTTTTTAACAGCGTTACAATCTCTTGATAAGGATTACACATAGTGCTGCTTATATTTTGCGACTGTATTTTAGGAGCATTTGAAATAATGTGTCCCATTTTCCCTGACGATTTACAGATGGGACGTAGGGCAACATCCCCGTTATCCAAAAAACATGATTCGTCACGATAATAGAAGTAAGGATATGAACTCACTCAATGGAGTTCAAAGAAACTGAGTTTGTCAAGTTGGTTAAAGTTGTGCCAGGAATCTATCCAACGGACGGTACCAGAGCGGCAGCGCATTGCTATAGACTGGGTCTGTGCCCCGCCGGCAAAGTAGCGTACCCCTTTCAGCAATTCGCCGCTACTGACCCCGGTGGCAGCAAAAAAGACATCTTCACTATCTATCAGGTCCTCCGTCTTGTATACCTTATCAACATCAACTCCCGCGGCTATGGCGGCCTTTCTTTCGCTGTCATTGCGGGGCCAACCCTTACATTGAATACCGCCCCCAATGCAGTGTATCGCCGCAGCGGAGAGGACCCCCTCTGGCGTGCCCCCGACGCCCATAAGCGCATCAACTTCTCTTTCAGGTAGAGCTGCATCTATGCTCGCCGCAACATCACCGTCAGAAATCAATTTGACCCTGGCGCCAGCACTCCTAATATCCGATAACAACTGTTCGTGCCGCGGCCTATCCAAAACCACCACTGTAAGTTCCGATATCTTCCTCCGCTTAGCTTTGGCTATATTCTTCAAGTTTTCCGCCACCGGTGCGTTGATATCTATGCGGTCTCTTGCTTCTGGTCCGGTAACAATTTTATTCATATATACGAACTCTATGGGGCAGTGCATCGTCCCCTTGGCCGCAAGCGCTACTACGGAGATAGCTCCGGGAAGACCTCTGGCGACAGAGGTAGTCCCGTCAATGGGATCAACAGCAATATCAACCTGTAAATCTGAGCCATCACCAATGCGCTCTCCTATATATAACATGGGAGCATGGTCCTTTTCTCCTTCCCCAATGACTACGATTCCGTCCATCTGGATATAGCCCAGTGTATAACGCATGGCAGTTACCGCTGCCTCGTCTACCAGTGTCTTATCACCCCTACCCAAATAACGAGCGGCAGCCATAGCCGCCGCTTCGGTGACCCTCACTAGTTCCATCGCAATATTGCGTTCAATCGGCTGCTGAGAATGTGCTATTTTCATATTCAGTTGTCCCCGCTCAAGTAGAACAAAGAACGACTAATTAGTTGTACTGCTATATTAATTCAAATATGCGACGACGTCAAGAGCAAATCAGCTAAGGGTGAAATGCACAGCAACCTGGTTACCTGAGGCTGGTTCATAGAGCCGGCCTTATTATTCATATCACCACTAATAATCTACGAACCGGCTCACTATGTCCACCGTGCCAGTCACTTTCAACTTATGGAATAGCAGAGAAAAGCGCTCTTCAAGTGTGTTTCCAATTCCCCTCAGATTTTCTCCAGACAGGTTCCACAGTTCCTTCTTGAAATCACCAAATGCTCTTTTGCGGGTCTTGTAGAGGAATTGTTCTGATGTGTCCCCCTGCTTCATTTCACCTGCGTATTTATCCCGAAGATGCAGGTGAATTCTGTCCAGCAACTCTTTGGGGAAATAGGGACTGTCAAAGATAATGTTTTGAAATCCGGTAGCCAGATGCACTTCCAGTGCGTCCGCCTGTGGGAAGAGGTCAAAAGCCTCATCAGGGAGAGTGGAGGCTCCATGCTGCACTGCGCCACCCATACCGTATTCTTTCCGTGCTGCTCGAGACAATTCCTTCAGAGTTTTGAAATCAATGTGAATGCTCGCCACTGACCCGTCAGGCAAAACTACTCCGCCGTGTGTCGTCCCGGTTTGAACGCTGATTTTGGAGAGTCCCATGACATCTGGCCCTAGCAACCTGCGATATCCCTTCATAAAGGCCCGTAGGTCTACCACCGTGCTATTGCGTCCGCCTACTTCGCCGATTTCACCACCAACCGAGATTGTTATCCCCTCGGGCTCAATCTCCCGTATAAACTTGGTCATATCCGCAGTGACTCGGCAATTCTCTTCCTGCTGTTCCTCAAGGCTTGACTTTTCCAAGTCAACGATAGTGGAGGCGTCAATATCAATGTTCAGAAAGCCTGCGCTTACTGCCTCACGTACCAGCTCCCTGATGCTGTTCAATTCCTGTTTCGGTTCTGAATTATATTTCGTGCGGCCAACTTGGAAGTGGTCTCCCTGGAGAAAAACCGGACCTCTGAACCCCTCCCTGATTGCCGCTGCCAATATGCAGGCGGCGTACTCACCCGGCCTTTGCGCTGTATAGCCTATCTCAGAACGAGCAATTTCGAAAATAAAAGCGCCAACCCTATCCTTCAGGGCGGCTCTAAATACCGCCCTGGCCACTTGATAAGTGATGCCGCGGATGTTTATTGCTGGAACAGTGATACCAGTGTACAGCCCCTTGCCAGCAGCCCGGTACAGGCTGTCAACGCTTGCCAAAACTACACCCTGTGCCGAAGCGAATTGCCCGATTTTTTCCCGGCTATGTTCCCTCACCTCATCAGCACCAAAGACGGCGTTTTCCACTAGCGTATCAACCTCGGCAGGGGGCGCAGACACGCCTTTTCTCATTCTGGTATTTCTCGATTGTTCAGCAGAAGTCATTTCATCCTTTGGTCGGTCATGGTCTCGGTACATCTTGTTCTCACCTCCCTAGAATAGTCCTGCGTCCGTTGTATCTCTCGGCATCATACATAGTCTTGACATCGACGTACTTCAGTCTGCCGACAACCTTATCGAGGGAGCACGCCGTAATCTTGCCATTATTATAGCAGACCATCTTTCCAAAATCCCTCATCATCACCAGGTCCACAGCGGCAATGCCAAAGTACCGCCCCATTCTCCGGTCATAGGCACATGGCGCTCCGCCTCGCTGCAGATGGCTCAGGACGATGCATCGTGTTTCCAGTTCGGTACCCTTATGGATCTCATCAGCCAAAAACTCGCCAATTCCCCCCAGAGCCTTATGGCCGAAGCTATCCATGCGTTGCTCCCTCGTAAATTGGGCGTATCCCGCCGGCTTGGCTCCTTCCGCCACGATGATAATATCGTATCTGGTCCCGGCTCTCCTGCCTTCAAGAACCAACTCATTCACCTTTTTAATTGAAAAATCATGCTCCGGGATCAGGATAATATAGGCGCCACTTGATTCTCCGCCTTCAAGAGTGAGCCAGCCAGTTTCCCTCCCCATTGTCTCCACAACAAATATTCTCTTGTGTGAACCGGCGGTTGTCCTCAGCCGGTCAACCTCCTGAGTGATAACGTCCAAAGCTGTCTCAAATCCCAGAGTATAATTGGTCTCACACAGATCCTTGTCAATCGTCTTGGGGATACCAACCACATTCACACCTTTATGCGCCAGCTTATGGGCCACGCTCAAAGTGTCGTCTCCTCCGATGACTATCAGAGCGTCTAAGCCCAGCGTTTCTATGTTGCTCAATACCCCTTTCGATTGGTCATTTTGGGGATCATAGGGATTGGTTCGTGAGGTGCCCAGCATAGTGCCACCGTACCTGTCCCAGGTTCTTGTGATTTCCTGGTTCAGGGGTATTACATACTGCTCAGTCTCCTTGGGGTCATCTTGCACCAGCCCCTTCCAGCCATCCCTGATTCCTAATACCTCATATTGGATTCCTCTGTCCCGCTGCACCCGCTCATCCAAGGCAGTTTTCACTGCCCATTTTATGGCCGGATTAATACCAGCGCAGTCTCCACCACCGGTAAGAATGCCTATTCTGCTTTTCTTCATCGATAGCCACCACCTTTCTTTAGGCTCAGACATAAAAGATTAGTGATACATTTATTTAGGCCAGATTCTTCGTACCATACCGTGCAATCCAAACAAATTTCGCTTACGACCTTGGTTGCATTGCAGAATTGTAGCATATTTCCCATGCTGGGTGGCGTATTTTTGATACCACCAGTCTACCTCGCCACTTAGAGTAACCAACCCGTTCTGCACCTGCACTTTGACGCGGTCATAGGACACCAGGACATTCCACTCGAGAACACTTGCTACCGCCCCGGCGATGTCCTCATCTGAACGCTCAAGAGAGCCAGGCAACCTAACCTGCATTTCTTTAGCCACTGCCCTGACGCCAAAAAATCGTGCGGCGGCGCGCTCGGCAGCCGACTTCTTAACATAGTCAGCTCCCGTCTCAGCTTCCAGGTAGGCGAGGAGGGCGTAACTATCCAGGACATATGCACTGCCTTCCAGTGGACTATTTCCCTCGGGCAGCATCTTTCCGCCTGGATCTGGTTAGTGCTCTGACCAAAGAGGTCTTGCCCTTCAGCGTACCCTTTGTGTTTTTGATAGGGGCATCAGCATCGAAAACTACAGTCATCTTTTTCATCGAGTCACCTCACCGTGTAGCCGTATATATGATTAGCGACTTCCTTATTATCCGCCGGCAACTATCTCCGACAACCAACTGCTAACTGCCAACTTCTAACTAGCTTTACACCCTCCCGAGCACTGGTTCACAGCAGCGACAACGTAATTGATGCAACCAAAGAACGCCTGGCTTTGGCTGATAAACGAAGGAATTGCTGTTTACCTATTACGATTTGAAGATAAATTTCCAATGCTGTGCAGATATGTCTTCCTTGAATTGCTTAAGGCAATTCTTAAGCAATTTGAAGCATTCTACTGATAGCGAACTGCTGACATATATTTTACGAGAGATATCACCTGCCAATAACGCATCGGTGGCAATCTCAATAATGTTGGGCAGTTGAATATACGTATCTAATTTAAAGCATTGTTCCCAATCAGTAGGTACAAAGAATACTTTTTTCTGTGGATTACATCCCTTTACCACACCCTTATAACGTCTTGGTTGAGATGTTGCCTTCAGAACAAGACATACCGAGTTCTTATCTGCGTCGTTTAGGGCAACAAAAAGCTTGTCTCTCTTAGATTGGTCATCAAACTCGTAGTCTTTATAGTAGAGAATTTGTTCAGGGTGCGGCATGGCATCTCTATAAGACTACCCGGTTGGTTCAATATTGAAGTTGTGCACAACTTCAAAGTGTTCTTTTAGTGAATCTTCGGCATCGTCCAGGCTAACTGCCGATTTTTCGCAAATGCTGACTAGATAATCTATAGGTTTGTTCTTGCCCTTCTGCTTTTTTGTAATATCCCAGGGTTGTTTTGGCAGATGTGAGATTTCAGACATATCGCTTGCCGTAGCCTCCTTATACACAAAAGCCAAATCTTCAAGCAGTTTTATTTCTCTTGGCGTAAACACAGATAAATCGGGCTTCTCCAAAGCACGAACTTCGACCTCTTTGTAATTTGGTGCAGAACGGTCCGTTCTTCGTATCAGCGCGATTTTCCCCGTGAAGTCTTCAGGCACATTAGCATTTCTTATCTCTACCCAAAAATCTTTTGGTACAGGGCCTTTCTCAAATGCGAAATACTTTAATCCAATAGAGGGATAGCCTGTCTGGTTAAAATGTATGAAGTCAAGGAAGTAGAGAAGCTTTGAAAGTTTGCCAAGGTTTACCCGTTTTGTACTACTAGCAAAAAATAGCACAGCGTTCAGAAGTTTCCTTCTGTAGATATTCACTCCCACTTCCTACAACCCTAATATTATATTCTATCATTTGTCAAGGTGTAAACTGCCTCTGAGATGTTGTGATTATTCGTCCTTAGATATTCCAGAACAGCTTTCCTTGCTGCATCAGCATTGATCTTCCTCAGCCGCCTGTAATCAATCTTTCCTCGACAACCTTGTTTCTGTTAGCGTCGATACCCTTTTTCTCATTCTTTACCCCTCCTCATCCCACGGCCCGGTCTAGCCCTTCGTCAGGCACAAGAGCTGTCCTCAGAGTTATGCTAATTGTGGCAGTTGCAGAGTTGGAGTCATCGGCTTGAAAAAGTGGGACAATCCCACTTGACAAAGTATCCCACTATGATAAAATATGTGTGCGTGTAGATAATAAAGGAGCAGGTGCATGACAACCATAATAAAGGATGAGAAATTAGTAAGGATACCCGGGAGCGTAAAACCAGATTCCAAAAGGCGAGTAGTTTTGCCCGGTTTCCTGGTGAGGGAAGACATTACTTACCATACCTACAGCAACAGCGCGGGGCAAATTGTACTGGACCCTCAAGTTACAGTCCCTGCGTCAGAAGCCTGGCTATTTAAGAACCCCGATGCTATTGCAGCAGTTCGGAGGGGCCTTGCCGAGGCTGCACAGGGCAAGGTGTCTAAGGTTGACATCAGCACTTTATAGGGTGTTGAGCCTTGTTTGAATTAGAATGGACAAATGAGGCAGAGGCAACTTACAAATCACTTCAGGATAAGCCATCGGATAAAGCTTGCTACAAAGCCGTTAGAAAAAGCATAAAATTTCTAGCACAAAATCCTCGGCATCCCAGCTTAGAAACCCATCCCTTTATGAGTTTAAGTGGGCCAAATGGAGAAAAGGTATTTGAGGCATATGCGCAACAAAAGACAGCAGCGGCGTATAGACTATTTTGGTACTATGGCCCATCTAAGGGGAAGATAACAATTTTCGCAATTACTCCTCACCCATGATTGCTGGAGTGTGATTACTCCTCCTGCATTGCCGTATTCGCACATAACGGTTCACAGGATCGATGACAAAATGAAAACGAGCAGGCTTGTAGCCAGATTTGAAGATGGGGGATTGGGCATAATGGTTCAGCGCTGTAGTTAAATACCCAGTAATACGGACAACCAGAAAATTAATAGGCTCAGCCTGTCCATGTGATAAACTAAGCACCTGCGGGGAGAGTTACATTTTGTAATAACTGGACTGACAAGATTATAATGGAAGATAGCTAAGAAATGGATGTTCAGAAGATAAGAGATCTTATTGTCGAGAGAAGATATGAGTTCTCAAAACATGCTGAGAGGGAACGAGAGGCAGATATGATCCCAGTTGGGAAATTAGAGCAAGCTCTAAGAGATTGTGAAATCATTGAGGGCTATTCAGACGACCCGCGAGGGGCAAGTTGCCTGGTTTTGGGATTTTGCAAGCAACAGCCTGTTCATGCAGTATGCACGATAAAAAGTAACCCGGAGGAATTGTTTCTTATTACCGTTTATGACCCTTCTAAGCGTTCTGACAACTGGACTGCCGATTACAGGAAAAGGAGGTGAGCTTTGTGACCAGAATTTACCATAAGTGCCATTTCTGTGGAGGTGAAGTTTTAGAAAAAAGAGTTACGATTGATTACCGCTGGGGTGACAAACTTATGACTATTATTGAGAATGTTCCTACTGGGGTATGCCGAATTTGTGGGGAGCAATATCTTAAAGCAGAAGTGGTAAAAGAAATGGAGCGAATAGCGAACTCCGGGGAAACACCTAAAAGCATGTTACAAGTTCCACTAAGGGAGCTAATGGTTGTTTAGAGAGTGATTTGGATTCCTCTTGCAGGTGAGGGTTTTATATCCTCCCGAGCACTGCTTCACACCAACGGCAACGTAATTGATGCAACCAAAGTCCCGCAACCGGCACTTAACAGGAAACCGTTTTGTTCAGTCGCTAAGGCAGGATTTGACAAAAATGGTGGTTGCATGCCATATTGGTATCAGGACTTTAAGAATAGAATATCTTTGAGCTATCGAGAGTTGCGGCGAGGGCGCTGGCCCGATGAACCGCACGGCAACCTTTAAGTCTTTCTTGAAGGTGCCAAAGCCAGCCCGAGAGGGAAGCGATAGGTCACAGCAGGAACTGTGAAAAAGGAAGGCGGTGAACCTCCGCCCGGAGGTTTTTTGTTGCCCTGGTAATGGCCGCTCCCTTGATAGCCCAGAGCTAGAAAGGAGGTGGCTTTTGCTTTACATAAGATAAATTCCCCAGTTCTGCATCGGCTTGCAGACAAATTTTTCACAGAAGTGAAAAGACTGAGCCTGCACGACATTGAAGGCATGAAGAATTAAAGGAGGTAAATAACGATGAGGAATATTTTTGGAAAGAAAAGAGCGAAGACAGAACATTTAGCAGTTTCAAAATCCAGGGCTGAAGGGTATCCCGAAAAAATGGCAGGTGAGAGTTCGAGCGCTGCGCCTGACAGTGTTCTCCGCTCCATAATCAGGATGCTCGAACCCAAAACAATCTATCCATACGCTGTCATACGATATATGTATGGATGCTATGGGGCATTCCCCATAGAGTTTCTTTCCAACGAGTCGCAGCAGCCGAAGCATGAAGATAGCTGGAGCATAGTGATGCCTAATCCATATAAGAATGGGAAATTAACCTCGGAGGCAAGACAGGCAGTCCTTGATATTACAGAAGTATCATTCAATCGGATGCGAGGGCGGCAGGTGATGTATGCGGTGTTTGCCGAGGACGATTGTGTACATTTTAACTTGGGCGGCTCCATAATTAAACACACCTCTCCACCTTCAATGACCATAAAATTTAATGAACGCCGGTAATGCTGGACCCCAAAATAGCTAGAAGATAGCAAACAAAGAGAAATATTTTTAGGAGGAGAACAATGAAAAGAGAGTATTTACTAACTTCAGAATCAGTATCCGAAGGACACCCTGACAAGATAGCGGATCAGATTTCCGATGCTGTACTCGATGGATACCTGGTTGAAAACCCATTAACCAGGGTTGCCTGCGAGACAATCGTCGGGAAGGGATTAATAATTGTCACAGGAGAAGTCACGTCTAACAGCCATATACAAATTCCACTTATTGCACATTGTGTATTAAACGAGATATATAGAGGCTCACCACCCTCACTCTTAAGCCCACACTCCTGGGAATGGGGGGTTATGACCTCTATTAAAAGACAGTCCTCAGAAATTCAGAAATCAATTAACCTCAAAGATAATGAACTTTGTGCTGGGGATCAGGCAACGGTGTTTGGGTATGCTACCAATGAAACTCCTGAGCTTATGCCTCTGGGGATATCTCTGGCGCATAAGCTGATGCAAAAACAGGCAGAATTGAGAAAAAAAAGAAGGCTAGATTGGCTGGGAGCTGACGGGAAAACTCAAATAACTGTTCGCTATGCCGGAACTAAACCAGTAGCTGTTGAAAGGGTAGTGTTTTCAACCCAACATTACCCAGATATTAGCCACGAGAAAATAGAAGAGGCTGTAATCAGTGAGATTATAGAAAAGGTTATCCCTGAGGAATTAAGGGCTGCTGATATTGAGTATTTAGTAAATCCGGGAGGAAGTTTTGTCATCGGTGGGCCAGATGCCGACACGGGGCTTACCGGACGGAAGATAATGGTAGACACATATGGTCCCAGTTGCCCCCATGGTGGTGGTGCCTTCTCTGGGAAAGACCCCACAAAAATTGACCGCTCTGGTGCATATATGGCCCGTTATATCGCCAAGAACATCGTTGCTGCCTGGCTAGCGGAGCGTTGCACTGTGCAGTTGTCCTATGCCATCGGCAGGGCCCAGCCATTGTATCTCGCGCTCAACCTTCACGATACAGGGAGGGTGGATGAAGGGAAGCTTACAGAGGCAGTGCACCAAATTTTCAGACTAACGCCTATGGGCATAATTGAGATGCTAAATCTACGCCGCTCAATTTACCTGGAGACTGCAGCATACGGGCACTTCGGCAGGGAGTTACCGAACTTCACATGGGAAAGGAGAGATAAAGTTGCCGAATTAAAAAACTATTTTGATATTCCCCTGGATGAGACAGAGAAGAATAATCATAGCGAGGCACTTCCTGGCGCTGATTCTGATAATTCTCCGGTTCCAGAAATTAGACCTGCCCGGATTTACCCCTGTCTCGTTACACAAACTGATAATGCGGCATACGGTTGGATGCCCATAACATATGATTGGACACCTGTAATATTTGTTCCTAAAGATAAAATAAAGCCTGAAAAAGATGAATTAACAATAGTGCTGGAAAAGCCTTATAAGGACGGGAAACTTACCGAATCCGCAAGAAAGGAAGTTGTTACTATTGTTTCATGGCTTGCAGGGAAAAAAGGACTTAGAACGTGTGCTGTGTTTGATGAGAAAGATTGTGTATTTTGTGAACCTGATGGCTCTATGGAGCAATCTGATACTCCACCTTCGCAAGACATATTAATGGAGTAGATATCAAGTTTTCCTGAGATATGGCTGTTATATGCCCCATCGAGTTAATAAAAGGTAAATGTAGATTCGAGGGATTCCTTCAAGGAAAATTAATAGCAATTTAGGCAAATGCAAGGAGGAGTAATGAAAATAGTTCGAATAGCAGGGATTATCATTTTAGGGATATGGCTTTTCATACATTGTGTCGCTTGGTTACTGCATGGGCAAGTGGCTTTATTGGAGTCATTTTTATCACCAGCATTTTTACTGCCGTTTATAGGCCTCATCGTACTGCTACGCTGGGAATGCAAAAATCACAGCAGGAAGAAGCCTGAACAAAAATCAGTGAAGCTGAAGCGGGAGACCCTACCTGAGAGAGCGCAAAGCAAGCTTACGAAAAAATGCCCATATTGTGGGCAAATACTTGATAGTGTTGTTTTTAGATGTACGCGGTGTAATAAGTGGGTAGCCAATGAAGTTTTCAATGGTCTCTGCGAAGACGATGTCAAACTTATAAAGGACAAAGATCTTACCCCCCTTACCCCCAATGAAATGGCTGATGTGGTAATTACGATTGTGGGAAAGACTATAAGCAAGGAAGCAGCGGAAACGTTTAGTGAAAGACAGCAGTTTAATATTCTTGCATTCAACTCATTTTGTTTTTTCAAGTCTATTTGTGCATTTATCAGGATGAAACAGGGCTGCAGACATACAATTACAGAGGCATTTGAGATTATCCTATTACAAAGGGTCGCCGAATTGTTCAGGGAGAGAGGTAAACATTCGCCTCCATTGGAGGTTCTAACTGCTCAGGCAAAAGTGCTTTATGCTAAATTTAAAATCTACTCGGGTGGAGCGAGAAGGAGCATTAGTTCTCAGCAGAAAAGTGCAATTGCCCTCGCGCCCATCGTTCTTCCACCAGATGATGGAGGAGCCAATTTTACTAAGGAACAGGGAGGTACATACATCTCACTCTTTACATGCTTCAACCATATGTGTAAACCAGGAGAGGGGTTCTCGAGAATGTTTCTTGTCGAAGATGAGGATTTTGATTGGCAAGCTGCGTTAGGGAGGCAGAAAATGAATACGAACTCTGGAGAGCTAGATTAAGCTACTGCCGGTGGGTAAAACCTATAGGTGGCCAGGCTGGATATAAGAAAGGTTTTTACGGTATTATTCGTTTCTGGTTGTTTTGCCATTTTCATATTAGCTCTTTATCTAGTTGCTTCTCGACTATCTCGTTTACAGTAACAAGCTCAATCACTACCCCTTCTTCTCGCTCTATTCGTCTAACTTCCTTTTCTGCATCTCGGCTAAAACTAAAGCCAATAAATATTCCCTTGTCTCGCTTATCTCTTTTCATGGCTACTTCAAAGTTCTCTATGTCTGGTCTACCTACTTGGTCTGTTCGCTTAACCTGAACAGGAATATACCTGTCTATCTCACCAAATAAGTCCATACCTTCCGCTTTGCCCTTTTCAAGTTCAACAGGATAGACTTTACCATCAATACCACCATCCCTTACCTTCATTCTACTTGGAATACCACCAATGGCATTAACAGCCCAATTCTGAAACTCAAATGGCGGATATTGCCTTAATTCCTCTGCACTCTTAGGCAAGTCTCTAACATGAAAGTCCTTCCCCTCTTTTATATGGAAATCATCCTCTAATCGCTTTGCCATAACTCGGCAAGCTGTAGGTGATATGTCTATCCCTATCCACTTCCGCTTCTCTCTTTGTGCTACTGCTAGAGTAGTTCCACAACCGCAGAAAGCATCCAAAACTACATCCCCCTTATTGCTACTTGCTTTTATAATCCGCTCTAAAAGAGCTTCTGGCTTCTGTGTAGGATAGCCCATTTTTTCTCTGGCATTGCCTTGCAACCTTGGAATTAACCACCAGTCTTCAGGAATTTTGCCTTTTGGTTTTAGCCTACTCCGATGCTTTGTCTCTGGGTCTTTATCAAGATATAATCCAACATCACCAGCACCACGAGAAGTTCGTGCTACTGTTTCAGCAGAATAAGGAATAGATATATCTTCATAATTAAAAACCCATTTATCTGATTTGACATATCTTAATATAATATCGTGCTTTCTCGGAAAATTCATGTGAGTATTAGTAGGTGCTGTATAACACCAAACTATCTCATTTCTAAAGTTGAAATACCCAAACAAATAATCACTATCTAAAAGCATCTTAATATAGTGCGAAGCGTGCCAGTCACAATGATAGTAAAAACTACCAGTTGGCTTTAGAACCCGATATAACTCCACTAATCTAGGCTTCATGTAATCCAGATAAGCTCTAACATTCTCAAACCTATCCTCAAATTGTCGCTTCTCTTGCTCTTTCCAAAATGCTACATAATTACGGTTAGAGCTAAATGGCGGGTCAATATAGATTAAGTCTATGCTAGCATCTGGTATATCTTTTAGTTGCTGTAAGCAATCACCACAATAGATTATATTCGTGTCCATAATTCTAACCCCCTAAACCCATTGACAGTTTTGTAATATCCATACTACTATTGTTAAATACTACGGACAAATTCATGAAAAAAGTTTTTGAAATACTCGTAGTTATCTTGCTTATATATTTCGGCTCAAAATGTGCATATATCCTTTTAATTTCTGGGTCAGAGGACATAGGATTAAATATAATTGCCATCGCTCTATCTATTACAGGAATCATATTTCTCCTGCCTAAGATTTTTCATTAAGCTTCTCAGTTATCCTCAGCAGCATATTCTCTATTCGTTGTTGCCTCTTATCCAGCCTTCTTAGCACAATCATTGTCACATTAATGATAACTACTAATGCCAAGACAATCGTAACTAAAGTCCAAATCTCCATAATACTATCCTCTTATTACTCCAACGCTCGGAGCTATCATGCTATCTAACTTCTCTGTGAAGTAACGCTGAACCCCTTTGTAAGTGCCGTATTTGATAACGTTTGACGAATTACAGTATTTGCATCGTATTATCGATATATTATCCTTTATCAGTGCCATCTTCCTCTTTTCCCTCCAGCAATAATACCTTGCCTGATAACCTTACGTAATTCCCTAATCTCATTACTCAACCCCTTAATATCACTCTTTGTCGCGGTAGGGTCTTTCGACCCCTTAATTAGCCAAAAAATACTTAGTACTACAGCTAGTATCCCAAATGCACATCCTATCCTTACCCACCAGTTCATAACACCACCAACCCCAATCGTAATGAGTATGGCACAAACTGCGAGCAATGCAAAAACGATTCCCCAACGGCTAGTTGCTGGAGTGGTAATATTATCCCAATATTTTCGTATAGCTGATAGCTTTTTAACCATACCTTTATTCTATCATGCCACTTTCGAAAACAACCAGATACGAATAATACCGTTTTTACTATTTGAGTCTGGTGAAATTCGGGATGGGGAAGTAATCGACAGGTGCAGAATCCATGCTACAATCCTAGATTAAGGAGAGGGTAAAATGAGAAAGGCAGCAGGTATTCTGACGATCCTAGGTGGACTGATAGGTGGCACCCTACTAATAACAATTCTTCGTGAATTGCATGTCTATGGACTGTTGACCACCATGCCACTAGTAGTAGCTGGGGTAGGTGGCGCCTGCACGTTGAAGAGGGTCCATTACAATTGGGCATTGGCTGGAGCAATTTGTTCCATACTCTTCCCTTTCTTTGGCATACCAGCACTCATAGATTGTTAGGCGAAAAATGGCAATGAGACCTGCACCCCCTGCTGCTTCAGCAATGTCTGATGCCCAGTCACTTGCGTATTTAAGTTACCAAGCTCTGAGGCACGGGCCTATCGTAGCAGGCTTCGATGCTGCGGAAGTGGCACTTCGACAAGCAAGAGCAAAAGAATTCCGTACAAGCTACAAAAAATCCCTACAAAAGGCGTGGAAAGAAGAAAGGGAGTTTCGTAAACACCTCAGAGTTAGTGGTAGTGAATATCAAAGGATAGTCGATAATGCAACGAGAGCTGTAGCAAGCGACGAATGGTTACAAAAACTGGAAGCAGAATGCCCATGACTAGTAGTTAACGTTAATGTACTTAGATGAGTGGCGAGGTCACTAGTCCAATGCTCGGGAGGGTTTTACACCCTCCCGAGCATTGGTTCACACCAACGACAACGTAATTAATGCAACCAAAGAACGCCTGGCTTTGGCTGATAAACGAAGGAATTGCTGTTTACCTATTACGATTTGAAGATAAATTTCCAATGCTGTGCAGATATGTCTTCCTTGAATTGCTTAAGGCAACTCTTAAGCAATTTGAAGCATTCTACTGATAGCGAACTGCTGACATATATTTTACGAGAGATATCACCTGCCAATAACGCATCGGTGGCAATCTCAATAATGTTGGGCAGTTGAATATACGTATCTAATTTAAAGCATTGTTCCCAATCAGTAGGTACAAAGAATACTTTTTTCTGTGGATTACATCCCTTTACCACACCCTTATAACGTCTTGGTTGAGATGTTGTCTTCAGAACAAGACATACCGAGTTCTTATCTGCGTCGTTCAGGGCAACAAAAAGCTTGTCTCTCTTAGATTGGTCATCAAACTCGTAGTCTTTATAGTAGAGAATTTGTCCAGGGTGTGCAGTATGTTTCGCGGGAATACGTAGAGGGACTTAAGAGCCACGGGTTTGATATCAGCATGTCACGGAGGGGAAATCCCTATGACAACACTACCATGGAAAGCTTTTTCAAGACGTTGAACTACGAGGAGGTGTACCTGTGTGAGTATAAAACGCTAGCCGATGTGATGAGCAGACTTTCCTGTTTCATCCAGGAAGCCTATAATCATAAAAGGTTTCACTCAGCGCTGGGTTATCAGCTACCTGATGAGTTCGAGGAATTACTGGTTATGAAAGAGAATAAAAAGGAGGAATCCCGCCAGACTCTCCTAACCCTTTCTGTCCAATCATAGGGGTGCAGTCCACTATGTACAGAACTCCAGTAACCTCATCAAATGTTCGCTCAATTGGCTACGAGTCACAATCCTCTATTTTGGAGGTTGAATTTACATCTGGAGACATCTATCAATATTTTGATGTCCCGAAACATTTGCATTACGAACTTATGAGAGCTCCGTCGAAAGGGCAATTTCTGAACGACTATATCAAGCATAGTTACCGATACCAAAAAATTGGGTGATTTTTGTATGTTTACACCAAAAACCGAAAAAATAAAGAAAATTGCGGAAAACAAACAAGCGGTTATCAGCCAATTGGAGGGTATTTTTGGAGCACTCACACGAGTCTACATTGATTATGCTAATGTTCGCCCTTGGAGCGGTAAGCTGGGATGGCATATTGATTTAAAAAGTCTGAAACAATTTTTGGATTCTTTTGACACCATTGAAGCAGTTGATTTCTACAACGGTTATATTAAAGGTGATAAAAAATCGGAAAGAGAGATAAAAGAAGCAGAAAACCAAAAGTACATAGTCCGCACTAAACCGGTAAAAATAATGCGATTTTCCATTGATGCGTCAAGTATTCCTACGGACGCGACAGCACTTCTTGATCAATTTATCCGCCGTGCATTGTTGCGGAAATATGAAATTGGAACAATTGAATACTTAAATGATCGTTTCAGGGATATGAATCGGAAAGGTGAATATTATATTGAGGATAGGAAGTGTAATTTTGATGTTGAGATTGGCGTTGATATGTTGCTTGATTACGAAAGAAGTGGAACTGAGACCTTTGTATTATGGAGCGGAGATAGTGATTTTGCCGACCCGTTAGAAAAACTACTGAAGGCTGGTAAAAAAGTGGTCTTGTTTGCGACTGCGCGCAGAGTCTCAAAAGAGCTTTCAGAACTGGGCAAGAAGGGAATGTTGATTTTTGAGATACAGAAAATAAGAGACTTCATTTGTTGGAACCGTGAGTTAATAAGCAAAGAGGACTCCGATAAAGGAGCCCTCAAGCTCTAGAATTAGTGATCTTTCAATCAATACAAAGTATAGCAAAGGGAAAATAAAAGTCAAGTGCGTGCGCTGGCTGACCACACAGGTAATACTGGGCTATGGATTTTAGCAAGTTCCCTTTCAATATGTTTGTGCTGGCTGAGATACATAGGTAACACCTGTGGTATGGTAGAATCCTTAACACTAGACCCCTCGAGGGTAGCGGAACCCAATCTTAATATTGTCCCTATCCTGTCCTAACAACGGTGTCTATCTCATTTCAGAACATCTTTTTCTATTCTGCCGTCTTTAATCTCAATGATTCTATCTGTCCTTTCAGCAACCTCACGATTATGGGTTACAACTATAAAAGTAGTGCCAAACCTTTGATTAATTTCACGAAAGCTGCCGCATATTTTATTTGTTGTTTCTGTATCCAAGTTTCCCGTTGGCTCATCTGCTATGAGAATCCTGGGATTATTGATAAGGGCTCTGGCTATTGCCGTTCTTTGTTGCTGTCCTCCTGACATCTTCGTGACCAAGCTGTTCTTCCATCTGGTTATACCCAGCATCTCAAATAGTTCATCCGCTTTTTCTATTATCTCCCTGGAAGTCCTTCTGTTCTTTATCAGATATGGTATGAGAACATTCTCAAGTGCTGTGAATTCAGGAAGAAGGTAATGAAATTGAAAAACAAATCCAATTGTCTCGTTTCTCAACTCGGCGAGCTTATTTTTATCCATATCACCTATCTTTATACCATCGATGATAATTTCGCCCTCCGTGGGTTTATCCAAAGTACCAATGATATTCAGCAGGGTAGATTTACCGCTTCCTGATTCACCCACTACCGCATTGCATGAGTTGCTATCGAAGTTAATGTTGATATCAAAGAGTACATGGGTATCCACTGCGCCCTTATATATCTTGTTAACATTCTTCAGTTCGATAATATTACTCATACTAACCTTCTCTGATAATATCTACGGGGTTGAGTCTTAGGGATTTTCTCGCCGGTAAAATTCCGGCAATAGTTGATGCTGCCACCCCGATAAACCATGAGGTAATAATAAAATCATATTCAATATACAAATCTACTATTGCTACACCATCGGCGCTGGTGGTAGACGCATCGAAACCATAAAGAAGACCAAGCCCCAGGATAACGCCTAAAGTCGCTCCCAATAAACCTAATAAAAAGCCTTCATATATAAATATTGAACTTGCTGCTAAGTCCTTTATACCCATAGCTTTTAATATCCCAATTTCCTTGGATTTTTGCAGGACGGTAATAGCCAGCACACTTGATATGGCTATTACCACCGAGGCTATGATAACTATTTGAATGACTAAACTTGACATTCGCTGACCTTCAAGTCCGCTCAATAGCTCCTCGTTTTGTTCCTTCCAGTTATTAACTTTAATATCGTTATTATCCAGGAGTTTCTCTATTTCATAGGCTGTGTTGTCAGCCGCAAAGATATCTTTAACGGTCACTTCTATTGACGTTATTCTATTACCGAAATAAAAAATACGCTGCGTTGTATCCAGATTGGCGAGTATCCATGATTCGTTTATACTCGCTACTCCCAGGTCATAAAAACCCGATATAATAAAATAAGTCTCTTTCCCCTCAGGTGTTTTTACAAATATCCTGTCTCCAATATCTACCTCAAGCTCCTCTCTCAGGTTTTTGCCAATCAGTACCTCTCTTACCGATTTATACGGCTTTCCTTCATACAGAGAATCCCTGATATTATATATACTATCGAAATCATCGAAATTAAATCCCCTGACTATGATAGGTAAGTTGCGGCTTCCATCTTGAATAAAGGCATTAGCGGTAGCTGACACGGCGGTTGCTCTAATCTGGTCAACCTCTTCCAAATCTCTGACAATAATATCCCAATCACGGATTGTATTGATATCTGTTGATGACAAAATTGTAATCTGTGGGGAGTTGCCTATAGTCCGGTCGACTAGCGTTTTTTGAAGGCTATTGATAAGGAGTCCAACAAATATCTGGATCGAGATAGCAATAGCTATGCCAACGATAATCAGTAAGTTCTGGGCCCCGCCTGTTTTTAGAAATCTTATGGCTATCTTAAGGGATAACATATTTTAATAATAGCACGATCACTGGAACCTTTTGATTTATTGTGCTGGCTGAGATACATAGGTAACACCTGTGGCATGGTAGAATCCTTAACACTAGACCCCTTGAAGGTAGCGGAATCCAATCTTAATATTGTCCCTATCCTGTCCTAACAACGGGGTCTATCTCATTTTGGCATCCTTTGATAAAGGAGAGCTGTGTTTAGATTGTCCAGGCTGAGAAAAGCTCCGGGGGTATAGTTAAGGGGCTGCTAACTCTCCTGGACAGGGAGCCACTCTACCAGCAAAGCAGAGCCAGACTTGATCTTACGGAACTCAGGGTCTCCTGTAACCAGAGGAGCATTTTTTATCCGGGATAAGGCAGCTCTCTCAATGAAGCGAAAAACTCGTAAAGCATATTCGTGAAGAAGAGCAAGCAAGAACAAGCTTCACCTGTTTGGATGTACCCCAACTGCTTAAACAGATATTGGGGTTATCATGCGTTTTTGACCCCATTGGCTTTGAGCTTCTCTACCTTTGGTATGAGGCACCCTCAGAGGAGGCAAAGAATCACCTTATATCTTGCTGAGCGATACTTTCCCTGATTATGCATTTGTATCGTAGGAGGGTTATACTCTCTAGTAACCAGTTAATCAGTTGATAGTTAAACTGCTAACTGCCAACTTCTAACTAGCTTTACACCCTCCCGAGCACTGGTTCGCACCAACGGCAACGCAACTGATCCAATTAAAGCCCCACAACTGGCAGATCACTGAATGACTAAATGTCGCATTGTAGCGGATTGCCAATGCCGAGCGAAGCGAGTGAAAGACAGGACGTGTGTCATAGGTTACACAATATAGACTACCAGAGATGAAGTCGGGTCAGTAAGCCCGTCGAAATCCTTCTGATCTTCAGTAAAGAGGCTTTTTGCGAATGAGTTCGCTAGAGAAAAATGTACAGCGTCGCTAGGTGCAAGCTGATGTGAGACCATTACCTCTGGCACAAACTTCATGGGTTCTGTATTGGGCGGCACCATCTTAACTGAAGTAAAAGACGTGATGGTTTCCGAGACTTCTCGCAACTTTTGTTTTGCTTCAGGCAGTAGCCACTCGCTGTTTGTCTTTAGGAGGGGTAGTGAAAGGCGGACTAGCTGTGCCTTAGGGTTTTGGGATCGCTGCACCTCATTATATATATGCTCCAAAACCGCCCACCATACTTCGCTGAATACCACCGTGGATACCATAATTTCGCACTGGATAAGTAGGTCACCCAGTACGGTACTCGAAGTTCCATGTTTCGGCCTAGCACTAACGAAGTGGGATACCCACACGTTCGCATCTATGTATACTGGGGATGGAATTGATTCTCCCCCAACGTAACGTTGGTATGTCAGTGCCATTTGCTGCTAACCTTCATATTCCCCAAGGCTGCGGTCAGACAATCCATCAACTCCTCTTACTGTACCCATACTTTTTACAAAGGAACGGAACACATCGGGTTTCATACGCTGCTGGTAGTAATCGAGCTCAACTCCTCCAAATCTACACTGATAATCTTCCCTTGTTACAGTGAATCCCGGATAGACTTCAACCAACTCTTGTGTCAAATGCTCCAACAATCCCGCGAATTCTTCCAAGAGCGAACCAGATGTCAGGTCAGTTCCACTCGGCCTCAGTACAACGTATCCTCGTACCTGTTGTTCTTCAACAACCCTCTGCGAATTAGCTACTCCAGTACTACCTGTCAGGTAGGTGACGAGTTGATCCTCAGCTGCTGGTTCTGCCCTCCGAATGGTTACTAAAGACGCCGGATCATCGTATCGTCGCAAGAGTTGCTGTGGTTGTTCCACGGGTATCTCGGCAGTCCCATAGTTTGCCAATTGACCGATCGTTCCTACATACTCGTGGCTTGGGTAATACCTATATACTACAGTCGCTGCGTCCTGTGATTTCACGTATTTATCCTTAAATAATTCTTTGGTTTCCATGCTATGCCTCTTGTTCTATTGCAGAAAGTAGTGCTTGGACCGTTCTGGATAACGACTTCGCTGTTCGCACTACGTTTTCTCTCTCCGGATGCCTGTAAGTGACACTGATGCGATAAGTCGTCTTGGGTTTTGGGATAAGTGGCTCGATGCTGAAGTCAAGCCACTTACGGTCCGTTACATATCTATTCTGCTCAACAACTCGGACTCCAAAATTCGTTGTAGAACACCCTAGTATCTCAGATATCTTAGACTGCAACCTACTGCCCTGAAAAAGTCTTGCAACAACTTTGGTTGGGTCTTTCCCAGTGACCGCGGATCCTTCAGCTATAAACTCATAGAACAACGCATCTGCTGATAGGGGCACATCTAGCTTGTCTTTTATAAGCCCTTCGAGGTTTAAGAAGTCTTCAACAACCGCATTAACATCCTGACCTGCAATTGCCACTATACCGCGATCTGGGTCCAGGCGAAAAGTCTGGCCGGTGCCCCGCTTCTCTGCTATGGGACCGCCTACGACTAGTCTTACGCCAGTAGGAGTCTCTGGTAGTCTTTCGACCAGTTCCTTGCGTATTGTATAACCGGCTTCTTCTAAAACGGGGCGTAATTCGGGTAACTCAAGTGGGAAAAAGATCGACCCTAGCTTAACACTAAGATGAAAACGCTCTATCTTGATTTGTATATTCTGTTTTGATTCGGTCATATCGCCCTCCATAGATTGACGCTGTTTAGGTTTAGCCAGCTGTCACGTAAATACTTCTCGGCCAAAAGTCACCTATCAACATTTCATAATATATCACAGAAATAAATCAGTGGCTAGTCTGTGTGCTGGCTGACCACATAGGTAACACTGGACTATGGATTTTAGCAAGTTCTCTTTCAATGTACTCCACAGTGGTAAGATAGACAAGAGACTGATGAGGACGGGTGAAGTTATACTCAACAAGCCACTCGGTTAGCATGGAATTGAACTCTTCGGGATCTAAAGATAGATTAGAGTTGTAGAGCCATTCATACTCCAATGTCTGGTTAAACTTTTCTATCTCCGGGTTATCCTTAAGGGGCTGCTAACTCTCCTGGACAGGGAGCCACTCTACCAGCAAAGCAGAGCCAGGCTTGACCTTACGGAACTCAGGGTCTCCTGTAACCAGAGGAGCATTTTTTATCCGGGATAAGGCAGCGGCGAAACAGTCAGCATAGGCTATAGACCAGTGCGCTTTCAGGTGGACTGCCGCTAGAGTAAGGCTACGGTCAGCATCTATAATCTCAATAGGTAGCTCATCAACTCGAGCCAGCGTCTCCTGAGCTTTGGGAAGTCCTCTTTCCCGCTCCACGATATATATAACCTCACCCAGGTTAATTATGCTCATGTAGAGGCAACACTTGCTCTCTGTAGCTGCCTTCAGTAGTTTCTCAACATAGTCAGCTCCCGTCTCAGCTTCCAGGCAGGCGAGGAGGGCGTAACTATCCAGGACATATGCACTGCCTTCCAGTGGACTATTTCCCTCGGGCAGCATCTTCCCGCCTGGATCTGGTTAGTGCTCTGACCAAAGAGGTCTTGCCCTTCAGCATACCTTTTGTGTTTTTGATAGGGGCATCATCATCGAAAACTACAGTCATCTTTTTCATCGAGTCACCTCACCGTGTAGCCGTATATATGATTAGCGATAGTATGATAGAGTTGTCAAACAGCAAGTAGTTTATTGTTCATAGCTTGTAGCCGATGGCTCCATGATAGTTCAAAAACTGTATAGTATGTCCTGGACTCTTGCACGTTTGAATCCTTACTGTCTGCCTTTACCAAAAATTGCTCTCAGCAGATTCTTATATCCCTTGTCCAGTAAATAGTCTGAGCTGAGCATGTCCTTCAATTTTCTTGAACGACTAGGATGTCGCAGTTTTTTCAAAGCCTTAGCTTCTATTTGTCGAATTCGTTCCCTAGTGACATTGAATTTGCTACCTACTTGTTCCAGGGTACGACCGCCCCCGTCTTCAAGGCCAAATCTAAGCTGAATTATTCTCTGTTCACGAGGTGTCAATGTAAGTAGTACCTCGTCAATCATAGCTTTCGAATCATCTAATAATTTCGGTGGTGGGATTGAACCAGACACATTGGAGAAACCAGCCTCTTCAACAATGTGAATAATCTGTAGCGCTTGACGCTCCTGTTTTTCAGTTATCAACCAACTTTTGGAACGATACCGGCCCATGCTATAGATTAACTTCCTTTCCCAATGTTTTAATATATCGTTTTTCTTTGCCCAAGTGGCTAGGTCAAAAAAGAAACTTGGTTCGTAACTATAGATCTCTGATTCGTTTAGCCTCCCGTTTTCATTGCTAATCAAGGACAATTCATGGCTAGGATTACAAGAGGTATGTTGTTGGCATATATCCAAAATATTCACGAAAGATCTAACTATGACACGTTCAAGCAAGGAATGCCTTTCTGCCTCGTCTATGTAAGACTCGATAAAAGCAGAAGAAATCCTGCCATTTGCCGACCAGGAATATGCATATTCATGCAGCCTCCAGAGTTTTTGACAAAGGTCTCTATTGTCAGCGGCACTAATCTTCTGAATCTGGACTAAATTAGGTTTGTTTTCTACCCACGCCTCCATAAATTCACATCCATCGCGATAATAACCTCCATAATGGTCTTTATAGTGGCGGTATTGGTTCGGATAATCTCGATTCTCTATTTTCCAACCAAAATCTGGGGTTACTGCAAAGCAAAAGCAGCAATAGGGGAATTCACGAGAATCACTGAGTTTACCAAGAATCTCATACGACCTGAGGCGTGATAGAATATTATTAAGAAGAGTGGCGATGGACTCTATTTCATCAAATAATACAACTAGCCCATTTAGGCCGATTGCACGACAGAGATCTGCTAGTGTTTTTAGTCTCTCGTACAGTAAATGATAATAATATGTACCGCACCGACGTTGTATATCACGAGAATTAATAAGGTATTTATAATAAAAGGAATCAGCACTGTCACTTGTGTGCGCCATTTGGCGGATATGATAATCAATCCCCCATCGAACGCCTGGTGTATTAGCCCAATGTAGTAGGCTATTTCTTTGAGGACCGCTTAACAAATGAGAGACCACATCGCCTAGTCCTCTCGTAGACAGTCCTGGGACCGACAAGCTCTCATATAAATGGTGGATGTACCGGGTTGGGTGATTGAAAGCACGGTCATAACCATCATTCGTCACTTGGATGACCGCAAAACCTTGTTCCAACGCTATGGATTCAATCGCCTTC